>Ga0102587_1000080_pt1 | contig 136085 bp, 121 predicted proteins | sample AraplaF_Col_mTSA_FD_76853 | JGI IMG/M metagenome (GOLD analysis project Ga0102587, IMG submission 76853) | Arabidopsis root microbial communities from the University of North Carolina, USA - plate scrape MF_Col_mTSA (SPADES assembly) (version 2) | ecosystem: Host-associated > Plants > Roots >...
GACCCCAACGCCGACCCCAACGCCGGAGCCGACGCCGACCCCAACGCCGACGCCGACGCCAACGCCAACGCCGACGCCGACGCCAACGCCAACGCCGCCGCCGTCGGCCGACATTTGCACCATCGCGCCGAATTCGGCGCTGTGCCAGGTGTTGTCGCCACCGACGGCGTCTGAGCCGGTCAAGCCGGTCCAGCAGGCGTCCAACGAAGTGATTAAGACTCTGGCGTCCAGCGCGTCTTCTTCGAGCGGCGGTACTAATCCGGACAGCAGCTCGTCCAGTGGCGGCTCGTCCGGCGGCGGCTCGACCTCGGGCGGTGCTGGCAACTCCTCTACGCCGGAAGACCAGAAAGCCGACAAGACGACTGACGCCACTGCCGCATCCAAGGAAAAGACCGGAATCAAAAATGATCAAGTTAAAAAACTCTACTGCAATTAAAGCGCTGGCCCTGCTGGTGCTATTCTGGGTAGCCGGCGCCAGCTGGGCTGCCCAGGTGGCTGGCACCATTGTCCAACTGAGCGGTCCTTTGCTGGCCAAGAAGGCTGACGGCGCGGTGCGCATTCTCTCCATGAAATCCGAGGTGGAGAGCGGCGACACGCTGGTGACGGAAAAGAACACCTACGCCATGGTGAAGTTCATCGACAACAGTGAGATCACACTCAAGCCGTCGACCACATTCAAGGTGGAGAATTTCAGCTACGACGCCGGCAAACCGGAAGGCGACAATGCCTCCTTCAATCTGGTCAAGGGCGGTCTGCGCTCGGTGACTGGCCTGCTGGGCAAGCGCAACAAGGAAAAGTTTGCGATGAAGACGCCGACCGCTACCATCGGCATTCGCGGCACCACTTTCATTGCGGAGATTGTCGAATCGGGCCCGGAAGCCGTGGCCGCGCGTGAAGCCTGGCTGATGGCCAGCACCGCCGCGCTGGATCCGCTGGCGCCGCCGGTGCAGCCGCTGATGATGGCGCAAGCTGCGCCAGTTCCGATGCCGCCGGCTCCGCTGCCGCAAATGACGCCCATGCCGCAGCCGCAAATACAACAGCCAGGCCTGTATGTGCACGTGATCGACGGTTTGATCCAATTGACCAACCCGGCCGGAGCACAGCAGTTCAGTGCCGGCCAGTTCGGCTTCACGCCGAACTTCAGTACTCCGCCGATTATCATCCCGCAGAATCCGGGCCTGAAATTCGCGCCGCCGCCTAGCTTCAACCTCAGCACGGCGCCAACCGCCAGTACGCCGCCCAAGTCGAACAATGTGGATTGCGAAGTCCGCTAAAAAGACTTGACCTTCCTATCGTGGGATACTTGATGCTGTAGATGGTGAAACAGCATTGGGTGTCCCATGAATCAGCAAGCGATCAAAATTGAAGGCATGAGCTGCGCCTCCTGCGTGGGCAGGGTGGAGCGCGTGTTGGCGGCTGTGCCGGGCGTCGACAAAGTCAGTGTCAACCTGGCAACCGAAATGGCGCGGGTGGAATCGGCGCAGCCGCTGGACTTTGCCGTGCTGGCACAGGCCATCGACAAAGCCGGCTACCAGGCCATGCCGCCCGAACCGGCCTCCGCGCCGCCGGCCGCTCCCGCAGCCGTCACCGCGAACCCGGCCGGTGGCATTGCCGTCCTGCTGGCCGCGCTGTTTTCCATGCCACTGATCTTGCCGATGTTGCTGGAACTGGCGGGCGTCCACTGGATGCTCGACGGCCGCGTGCAGTGGCTGCTTGCCACACCGGTGCAGTTCTGGCTGGGCGCGCGCTTTTACCGTGCCGGCTGGCTGGCCGTCCGCGCCCGCAGCGGCAATATGGACCTGCTGGTGGCACTCGGCACCAGCGCCGCCTATGGCCTGAGCGTTTACCAACTGCTCGGCGCCAGCGCCATGCCGCACTTGTATTTCGAAGCGTCGGCCGTGGTCATCACGCTGGTCCTGCTGGGCAAATGGCTGGAAGCGCGCGCCAAGCGCCAGACCACCGCGGCCATCCGCGCCCTGCAAACCCTGCGCCCCGAGTCCGCGCGCGTACGCCGCAACGGGGAGGACGCCGATGTCGCCATCAATCAGGTGCTGATGGGCGACATCATCGTCGTCCGTCCGGGTGAACGGATCGCCGCCGATGGCGTCATCACCGAAGGCGCCAGCCATGTCGACGAAGCGTTGATCACCGGCGAAAGCCTGCCGGTGGCGCGCCATGCCGGCGACCGCGTGACGGGCGGCGCCATCAACGGCGAAGGCCTGCTGCTGGTGCGCGTGACCGCAATCGGCGCGGAGAGCACACTGGCACGCATCATCCGGCTGGTGGAGGATGCGCAGGCGGCCAAAGCGCCGGTGCAGCATCTGGTGGACCGCGTGAGCGCGGTGTTCGTGCCGGTGGTGCTGGTGCTGGCGCTGCTGACCTTTGCCGGCTGGTGGCTGATGGGCGGCGATGCGGAGCGGGCCATCATCAACGCGGTGGCGGTGCTGGTGATCGCGTGCCCGTGCGCGCTGGGATTGGCGACGCCGGCCGCCATCATGGCCGGCACCGGCGTCGCTGCGCGGTACGGCATCCTGATCAAGGACGCGGAGGCGCTGGAGCTGGCGCACCGCATCACCACCGTGGCTTTCGATAAAACCGGTACCCTGACCGAAGGCCAGCCATCGCTGGCGGTGCTGGCGCCGGCGCCCGGCGTGGAACAGGCGCGCCTGCTGTCGCTCGCTGCCGCCGTCCAGCGTGGCAGCGAACACGCATTGGCACGCGCAGTCCAGCAAGCCGCCGGCGCAGCCGCATCGGCTGCTGACACGTCGCTGGTTGCCGCCGAGGTCCGCGCCTTGCCCGGCCGCGGCGTGGCGGCGACGGTGGAGGGGATGCGTCTTGCGCTCGGCAGTTCGCGGCTGATGCAGGAGCAGGGTGTGGACCTGTCCACGCTCGCGCTCCGCGCCGAAGAGCTGGAGCGATCGGGCCACACCATCTCCTGGCTGGCCGACGTCGACGCGCGCCATTTGCTCGGCCTGCTGGCCTTCGGCGACCGGATCAAGCCGCAAGCACGCGCCGCTGTCGATGCCCTGCACGCCATGCACATCGACACCCTCCTGCTCACCGGCGACAACCAGGGCAGCGCGGATGTCGTCGGCAAACAGCTTGGCATCCGCCGCGTCATCGCCAACACCCTGCCGGGCGACAAAGCCGCCGCGATCGCCGCGCTCAAGACAGATCGCAGCACCATCGCCATGGTCGGCGACGGCATCAACGACGCGCCCGCACTGGCGGCGGCCGACGTTGGCATCGCCATGTCCAGCGGCACCGACGTCGCCATGCACGCCGCCGGCATCACGCTGATGCGCGGCGATCCGGCTTTGGTGGCGGCCGCCATCCAGATCTCGCGCCGCAGCTACAACAAAATCCGCCAGAACCTGTTCTGGGCCTTCATCTACAACCTGATCGGCATCCCGCTGGCCGGCTTTGGACTGCTCAACCCCATGCTCGCCGGCGGCGCCATGGCGCTGAGTTCCGTCAGCGTGATCAGCAACGCGCTGCTGCTGCGCCGCTGGAAACCGGAGAACCAACAATGAACATCGGCCAAGCTGCGAGCGCCACCGGCGTCTCCGCCAAAATGATCCGCTACTACGAAAGCATCGCCCTGATCCCGCCCGGCAAGCGGACGGATGCCGGCTACCGCATCTTCAGCGAGAACGACCTGCACACCCTGCGCTTCGTCAAACGCGCGCGCCAACTGGGCTTCTCGCTGGACCAGATCCGCGAGCTGCTGTCGCTATGGCAGAACAAGGAGCGCGCCAGCGCCGACGTCAAAACCATCGCCATGGGCCACGTGGCGCAACTCAACCAGCGCATCGCCGAACTGACCGAAATGCGCGACACCCTGCAAACACTGGCCAGCTGCTGCCACGGCGACCATCGTCCCGACTGCCCCATCCTCCAAAGCCTGGCCGATTAAATTCGGGGTCAGAGCCGACAATCGGACATTTCGCTTGCGAAATGTCCGATTGTCGGCTCTGACCCCGAATTTAAGTATAATCCCGTCACGTTTTGGTGCCCGCGCGTCCGTCCGGACGCGCAGTTAAACGGGAAACAGGAAGCCGCTCCGGCCAACCTGTGCTGCCCCCGCAACGGTAAACAAGCGTCGTCATGCGACGACAACCCGCTTCGCTACACCACTGTGCTTCGTGCATGGGAAGGTCAGGCGGGGAAGCTTGCCAGCCCGGATACCGGCCAAACAGGTGGAAGTGCCGCAAGCATTTCTGTTCAATCCGCTCACGGGGAGGTGAGTGGTTTGTCTTCACAATCCGTTTATGCAAAATCTGCCTGCTGACGCAGCGATTCATTCTATTGAAGCGCTGCTGTATTCTATTTCCAATGTACTTTACCTGCCGGTATTGCTCGGCATCGCCGCACTGGTGCTGCATATGCTGGTGTGCTTCGGTACCTTTTTCGCCGAATGGCTGGAGCGTCGCCGTGGCGTGCGCATGCTGGTCGCCACCGCCAGGCAGGAGATGGCCGCCGCGCTGGCCGCAAGCGAAGGCCAGCCGGCGCTCGACGCGCGTCTCGAACGCGTGGTGCAGCGCGCCGATGCCAGCGGCGTGCGCCGCCTCGATGGCGTGCGCTTCGTGGTGCGCGTCGGTCCCGCACTGGGCCTGATGGGCACCCTGATCCCGATGGGCATCTCGCTGGCCGGCCTCGCCCAGGGCAATCTGCCGAAGATGGCCGAGTCCATGACCACCGCCTTCACCGCCACCGTGGTTGGTCTGGCGTGCAGTGTCAGTGCCTACGTGCTGACGCTGGTGCGCGAACACTGGCTGCGCAGCGACCTGACCGAGATCGCCTTCGCCGCCGAAACGCTGCTGGCAGCGGAGGGCTGAGATGCGCTATCTGAACAAGCATCGCTATAGCCGCCACGGCGAGCATGGCGAGGATCCGCTATCGGGCGTGGCCAATCTGTTCGACGCCAGCATCGTCTTCATCGTGGCGATGATGCTGGCGCTGTTCTCGGCCTGGAACATGATGGATCTCTTGGATCCGAACTCCGAAGTCACCATCGCCAAGAAAACCGCGGATGGCCGCGTGGAAGTGCTGACCAAGAAGGGCGCGGAAATCAAGGTGAGCAAGGTAAGCGACAAGCCGCTGTCGGGTTCCGGCAAACGATTGGGCACGGCGTATCAGCTGCCGGATGGGAAGGTGGTCTATGTTCCGGAATAAGTTATGGGCAGCGGCATTGCTGTTGTTGTGCATCGCCGGTTATGTGCACTCGGCGCAGCCGCCGCGCACGCTGGCGCTGATGCTGGGCGATGTGGAATCGCGTCCCACCGTGCTGGCCGTGCGCGGCCTGCAGGAGGAGTTGAAGGCGCTGAATGTCAGCATCCGCATCGTGCCGGTGAATGGCCTGACGCCGGCCGACCGCAGCGCGCTGGCCACCGCCGATGTGGCGGTCATCAGCGTCAAAGGCCGTCAGGCCATGGCCGGGCTGACCGCAGAGCTGCAAGCACTGCAGAAAGCACGCAAGCCGGTGTTCGCGGTTGGCGCCATCGACGATAGCCTGCGCGAGCTGGGCGTGCGCGACGATAAGAACATTCAGGCCTACCACGCCGAAGGCGGTGTGGAAAACATCGGCAATCTGCTGCGCTACATTCTGCGCACCAGTTTCGGCTCCACGGTCAGCGTGGCGCCGGTGCATGCCATGCCGGAGGCTGGCCTGTATGATGTGCAGGCCAACCGCACGGTGAGCACTTACGACGAGTATGTACGCGGTTATGCGCACCATAAGCCGGGCGCACCGTGGATCGCCGTGCCGTTCTATCGCGCCAGTCTGGTGGCGGGACAAACCTTGCCGCTGACGGCCATCGTCGCGCGGCTGGAGCTCAATGGCTACAACGTGCTGCCGGTATTCGGCTATCCCTACGAAACGCCGCTTAAACTGCTGTTGGACGAAAGCGGCAAGAGCCGCGTCGACCTGATCGTCGCGCTGGGCATGAAGGTGGGCGGCACCGCCAGCGTGGGCGCACTGCTCGACCAGATCGGCGTCCCGGCGATTAACGCTATCACTCTCAGCCAGCAAAGTTACGCGCAATGGCAGGATTCCAGGGTGGGTCTCGATATCATCGAACGCACCTGGCAACTGGCCGGCGCCGAAGCGGCGGGCCTGATCCAGCCGACCGTGGTGGCCAGCCGTGAGCGCATCAACGATGCGCAAACTGGCCTTGCCTACGTGGAGGAGACGCCGATTGCGGAACGCATCGAACGCCTCAACGAGCGCGTGGCCGCGTGGCTCTCGCTGCGCCAGCAAGCCAACGGCGACAAGCGCGTCGCCATGATTTACTTTAACTACCCACACGGCTCCGAGACCATCGGCGCGGCTTACCTGAACGTGCTGCCGGAGAGCTTGTGGCAAATCGTCCAGCGCCTCAAGCATGACGGCTATCGTACAGGCGACGCGCTGCCGGCCAGGGAGGGGGAGCTGCAGGGCGAGATTCAGAAATGGGGCAACTATCCCGGCAAGTCCAAAGGCGACTACATGGCTGGGTTGAAGCATCTGGCCGAAAGCGGACAGGCCTTGCTGGTGCCGCTGTCCGACTACCAGCAGTGGTTCGCCAAACTACCGCAGCCGCTGCGCGCATCGATCGAACAGTCGTGGGGCAAGCCGGAGAAAGCGCCGGTCTTGTGGCGCAATGTGAAGGGCGAGGCGTTCTTCGTTTATCCGGCACGCCGCTTCGGCAATGTGCTGATGGCGCCGCAGCCGGGCCGCGCGTGGGAGCAGAATCTGGAGAAGCTGCACAATGAAGTAAGCATGCCGCCATCGCACGAGTACATCGCGTTTTATCTCTGGCTGCAAAAGGACTTCAACGCGCACGCTGTCATGCACATCGGCACCCACGGCACGCAGGAATGGCTGACCGGTAAGGAGGCCGGCCTGTCCGACAGCGATCCGACCGAAGCGCTGATTGGCGCCATGCCCAATATTTATCCGTATGTGATGGACGATGTGGGCGAGGGCATACAGGCCAAGCGGCGCGGCATGGCGACCATCATCGATCATATGACGCCGCCGTTCGACGTCGCCGGCCTGAATCCGGACCTGCGCGAACTGGGCGCACTGCTCAACGACTACCGCGTGGCGGAGCAAAAGAGTCCGCTGCTGGCGGCCAGCCATCTGAAAGCCATCAACCGCCTTGCCGCCAGAAGCGGCGTGTTGAAGGACATGAAGAAGACCGAGCTGAAGTCGGAAGCCGACATGGAGGGCCTGGAGGAATATCTCGACGATACCGGCAACAAGCTGACGCCTTTCGGCCTGCACACCTTCGGCGTGGCGCCGGCCGCCGGGCAGCGCAATGCCACCGCGCGCGCCGTGGTCAGCCTCGATAACACCTCCACACCGGAGCAGAAGAGCAAGCGTATCACGCAGCTGGAAGCGGATATCGAACAAAGCGCACAGCTGGAGCTGGATCGCCTGATGCAGGCGTTGTCCGGCCGCTACATCCCGACCGGCGCCAGCGCGGATCTGGTGCGCAATCCCAACGCGCTCCCGACCGGCCGCAATTTCTTCGGTCTCGATCCCTCGCGCATCCCAAGCAAGACCACTTACGAAGCCGGCGCTAAACTGGCGCAGCAACTGGTGGAGGATTACCGCAAGCGCCATGGCGCGTATCCGGAAAAACTCAGCATGAACCTGTGGGGCGTGGAGACGTCGCGTCACGAAGGCGTGATGGAAGCGCAGGCCATGTCGCTGATGGGCGTGCGTCCGACGTGGGACGAGCGTGGCCGCGTCACCGGCGTGGAAGCGTTGAGCCGCAAGCAGCTGGGCCGTCCGCGCGTGGACGTGACGCTGGTGTCGTCAGGCTTGTTCCGCGATCTGTTCCCCAACCTGCTCACGCTGATGGATCAAGCGGTGCAGATGGCGCAAAAGCAGGACGACGAAGGCGGCAATGTGATGGCGGACCATAGCCGCAAGACGGCGGCTGCGCTGACGGCGCGCGGCATTTCGGCGGAAGAAGCGCAGCGCATGGCATCGGTGCGCATCTTCGGCGTGCCGAGCGGCGCGTATGGCACGCAGATTGAAAAACTGATCCCGCTCACCAACGCGTGGCAGAACGAGAAGGAAGTGGCGGACGTGTTCATCAACCGCATGAGCCATCCGTTCGGCGCCGGCTATTGGGGCGACGACAAGACCAATCCGGACCAGCGCCGCGAGCTGTTCAGGCAGGCGCTGTCCGGTAGCCAGATCGCGCTGCACAGCCGCTCCAGCAATCTGTTTGCGACGCTGGATAACGACGACTTCTTCCAGTACTTGGGCGGCACCGCGATGGCGATCCGCAGCGTGGACGGCAAGACGCCGGAGGTGATGGTCAGCGATCTGGCTAACCCGCGCCGTGCCACGCACAAGACGCTGGAGCAGTACATGGGGCAGGAAATGCAGACGCGTTATCTGAATCCGCGCTGGGCCGACAAAATGCTGAACGAAGGCTATTCCGGCGCGCGCTACATCAACCGCGTGGTGGACTATCTGTGGGCGTGGCAGGTGACGGTGCCCGAGGTGGTTGATAACGGCAAGTGGCAGCGCATGTACGACACCTATGTCGAAGACCGCCACGGATTGAAGGTGCGCGAGCGCTTTGCCGCCGCCGGCAACCTGCGCGCGTTCCAGGCGGTGACCGACCGCATGCTGAGCGCGATCGAGCGTGGCTACTGGAAGCCGAGCGATGCGGTGTTCAGAAAACTGGTGCAGATGAATGCTGGCGCCATCAAAGATGCTGGCGTGTCGTGCAGTGCCGACTCGTGCAGCAAGGCGACGTTAAAAATAGCGCCGCAATTCAATGCGGACTTTGTCCCCAACGTCGGCACCAACGCGACTATCGTTCGCGGTGCCGCGAATGCCGCGCGCATTGGCGGAGCTGCGCCGTCACCGCAGGTGGCGATGCAAAACGCCGCCGCCGAGTTGAAAGCCTTGCAGGCCAAGGCCGGGAATCAGCCGCCACCATCGCCGCAGCCAGCGGCCAAAGCCAGGCCGGAAGCTGCGGACGCCCAAGTCCACGGTTTTGAAATGCAAACCCTGTCCAACCTGACGCCAGTGCAAAAGACCGTCGGCACGCTTGTGTTGCTGGCGCTTGCCGCAGCGCTGGTGGGTGTGGGCTATGTGAGCCGTCGTAACAAACTGCGTCAACTGAAAGGATTCGTATGATTGGCAAGTCCCTCGCCGCACTGGCCGCCGCGTTGCCGCTGGCTGCATATGCGGATACCGTCGATACCACCGTCGAAGTGCGTGGCCACTACGATAACGGTGTCGGCACGTCCGGCGCCGCCAGTCAAGGCGCTGTCACGGCGGACCTGATCGCCAATCGCCCGGCCTTGCGCCCGGGCGAATTGCTGGAGTTTGTGCCGGGCGTGATCGTCACGCAGCACAGCGGTGACGGCAAGGCCAATCAGTATTTCCTGCGCGGTTTCAATCTCGATCACGGCACCGACTTTGCGACCTTTGTCGACGGCATGCCGATTAATATGCGCACCCACGCGCACGGCCAGGGTTATACGGATCTGAACTTCCTGATCCCTGAGCTGGTGGACCGCATCAATTACAAGAAGGGACCGTACTACGCCGATGAAGGCGACTTCGCTTCCGCCGGTGCGGCGCATATGACGCTGGCGAATAAGCTGAAGGAAAATACGGCCGGCGTCACCGTCGGCGAGAATCAGTTTGTACGCTCCGTGCTCACCGGCTCGACGCCGCTGGGGGCGGGCAGTCTGGTGTACGGTGTGGAGCTCGCCCACAACAACGGACCGTGGGTGACGCCGGAAGCTTTCCACAAAAGCCTGGGCGTACTGCGTTATTCGCAGGGCGCCAGCGACGACCAGTTCAGCGTGACCGGCATGTTCTACAGGGGTGCCTGGCACGCCAGTACCCAGATCCCGCTGCGTGCGGTGCAAGCCGGGGAGCTCGATCCGTTCGGCGCCATCGATCCTAGCGATGGCGGCGAGACGTCGCGTTATAGCCTGTCCGCTTCGCTGCGCAAGCGCAGCAGCGATACGCTGTTGCAGGCCAACGCTTATCTGGTGCAATCGGGGATCACGCTGTTTAACGACTTCACCTACTTCCTGGATGATCCGGTCAATGGCGATCAGTCGCGCCAGAACGAGAAGCGCCGCCTGGCGGGTTTCGATGTGGCGCAGACTTGGTTCAGTCATTGGAGCGGCTTCGATGTCAGCAACAAGGTGGGCGTCCAGGGGCGTTACGACTACTTGTCGCCGCTGTCGCTGTACGCCACGCGCAATCAGCAGCCGCTGCGCGCGATTTCCGAGTCCAAAGTGAAGGAGGGCAGTGTCGGCGCGTATGTGGAAAATACCGTGCAATGGCGCGACTGGCTGCGCACCACGGCAGGCTTGCGCTACGACCGTTATCGCTTTGATGTGAACAGCAATATCGCCGAGAATTCGGGCAAGGTCAGCGCCGGCACGACCTCGCCCAAATTATCGGTGGTGCTGGGCCCTTGGGCCAAGACCGAATTCTTCGTCAACTACGGCGAAGGCTTCCACAGCAACGATGCGCGCGGCACCACCGTGCATCTGACGCCGAAGGAGCGCGAACCTATCGATCCGGTGACGCCGCTGGTGAAAACGCGCGGTGCGGAATTGGGAGCGCGCACGGAATTCCTGCCCGGCTTGCAAAGCTCGCTGGCCTGGTGGAAGCTGCGTTCGGATTCGGAGCTGGTGTTCTCCGGCGACGCCGGCGACACCTCGCCAAGCCGCGGCAGCTATCGCTCCGGCATCGAGTGGAATAACCATTACATCGCCAATGCCTGGCTGCTGTTCGATCTGGATCTGGCGTATTCGCGCGGCCGCTACACCGAGCATGACGAAGCGGGCGATTACATCCCCGGTGCGGTCGGCAAGGTGGCGTCGTTTGGCGCGACCATCACAGAGCTGGGGCCATGGTCGGCGGCATTCCAGATGCGTTACTTCGGACCGCGTCCGCTGATCGAGGATAGCAGCGTGCGTTCGGCCGCCACGGCGATTGCCTATGCCCGCGTGGGCTACAAATTCAATCGTCGCTGGACGGTGCAGCTGGACGCCTTCAACCTGTTCGACCGCAAGGTCAGCGATGTGGATTATTACTACGCTTCGCGCCTGCCGGGCGAGCCGGCGGAAGGTGTGGACGATATCCACTACCACCCGGCCGAACGCCGCACGTTCCGTTTGACGGTCAAAGCGACGTTCTGACGGATCGGTGCTACCATGGCCACATGACGACTCCCTACCAACTCCTGTACTGGCCAGGCCTGCAAGGCCGGGGCGAATTTGTCCGGCTGGCGCTGGAGGAGGCGGGCGTGCCGTATGTGGACGTGGCGCGGCAGAAGGGCGGCATGCCGAAGATGATGGCCAGCCTGGATGGCGATCGGGTCGACCATCCGTCGTTTGCACCACCGGTGCTGCAGGCGGGCGAACTGCTGATCGGGCAGACGGCCAACATCCTGATGTATCTCGGCGCCAGGCACAAGCTGGCGCCGCGCACGGAAGCGGGGCGCTTGTGGGCCAACCAGCTGCAGCTGACCATCGCGGACATCGTCAGTGAGGCGCACGATACGCACCATCCGATCTCCACTCACCTGTACTACGAAGAGCAGAAGACGGAAGCGAAGAAGCGCGCGCGCGATTTCCGCGAGCAGCGGATTCCCAAGTTCCTCGATTATTTTGAAGGTGTGGTGCAGGGTGGTTATGCGGTGGGCTCGCGGCTGTCGTACGTGGACCTGTCGCTATTCCAGCTGATAGAAGGCCTGCGCTACGCCTTCCCCAAGACCATGGCGCGGCTGGAGCCATCGTATCCCAGGCTGATCGCCCTGCACGACAAGGTGGCCGCGCGCCCGAACATTGCCGCCTACCTGCAATCCAAACGCCGCATCCCGTTCAACGAAACCGGCATCTTCCGCCGTTATCCGGAACTGGATAAATAGTCAGGCCGCGCTGGTGACCGGGTAGCCGGCGTCGGCGATGGCGGATTTCAGTGTGGGCAGCGGGCTGGCGCTGTCGATCTTGACGGATTTGGTGGCAAGGTCGATTTCCACCTTGGCGGCCGCGTCCACCGCCTGCACCGCCTTGGTCACCGCGCCCACGCAGTGGCCGCAGCTCATGTTTTCTACTTGAAGTTGATACATCGCTTGCTCCTAAAACAGTTTTAATGGCTATACTTTAATCCTTCCCGCCATGGGAAGGTCAATAGCCTGATGAAAGGAATGCCGTGATGAAATCGCATGTTCCTGTCGCACAAGATCACGCTGCCGCGCAACCACAGCGCCGGACAGCGGCGGCGTTTCACGATGCCAGCCCCCGGGCCCAGGCGCTGCAACGGCTCCGGCTAGCCGGCGCGAGCAGTCCGCGCGTGACTCAGTTGCTTTCCAGGCAGGCCATGATGACCGCAGCCGCACCGGTGGTGCAATGCCTGATCGGCCAGATTCCCGAGTCGGCTCGTGCAGTCAAGACGCGCAGGTCACGGGCCTATTCCAAGACGCAGAAGTATGCCAACGAGATGCGGACGATCATGGATGACGCCGAGACCAAGGCGGAAGCCGCCGTGGAGGATTCCGTGGAACTGCCATTGCTGCGCAATGACAATCAGATCGATGCGGACCGCAGAAGCCTGATTGCCAGCCTCAATGACGCGCGCGGCAAGGAATACTGGATACTGCAGGAGCCGCACACAGTGGGTATCCCCAGGGATGCCGGCGTGACCGAAACCTTGAATTATCGTGGCGGCTGGGAAGACACCATCATGGAGGCCATCACGACGATTCAGGATAATCTTACCGGGCTCAGCGACTCGCTGGCCGATGGCGCGCCGGACGTGGCCAACCTCGGCGACAATATGCCCAATTATTTTGCCGAATTGGCGCGCACAGGCAAGCTGACGCTAAAGCTGGGATCGCGGCGGTACGGCGGCGCCAATGCCGGTACCGCGTATTATTTCAATGAAACCGATGACTGGTGCCTGCACGTGCACCATTCCAAAACGTCCGCCAGCTCCACCGCCCATTACAAGCCGGTCGACGACGAGCTAGGCGTCGGCTATCAGGCGACCAACTATGTACTTGACACCACGTTGATACGGCTGGGGGCATTCAAGTAGGGGCTTTAGTCTTCCGGCGGATCGTCCAGCCTGGCCAGGTCGAGGCTGACCAGCGCCCAGATGCCGCCGGCGTAGTCGGGCTCCTGGGCCAGGGTTTCCACTTCGGAGGCCTTGATTTCGAACGCTTTGCCTTGTTCGACCAGCTGGCCCACGTGGCCGTAGATGGCCTTGGCGGCGTTGCTCATGGCTTTGTCCACGGTCTCGCCTGTCGTGACGCAGCCCGGGATGTCCGGCACGGTGACGCCATACCTCTTTTTGGCGCCCGCCTTCTTCTGGATCAGGATAGGGATGTCCATGATGGGATACCTCAGCTTGGCGCGAAAGACAGCTAAATCAATGACTTGGGAGTTTAGTGTTATACAGGTTGCCGCCGGTTTCAAGCATTTTCTTGGATGACGTTTGCGGCAGTTTGCGTGATTGCTATCAGGTGTTGCCATAAGGATTTACTTTACCCTATGAGGGCCGGCGCGCGGGCCGTTGCGCGCTGCTGTTGCCGTTGACCGACAGCCCAAAAAAATCAGCCCCGCCGGCATTGCTGCGGGCGGGGCTGAAAAACAAGCTAAACAGTTTATATCGTTACAGCACTTCGCTGGCGTGGTCTGCCAGACGTGAGCGTTCGCCGCGCGCCAAGGTGACGTGGCCGCTGTGCGACCAGCCTTTGAAGCGGTCCACCACATAGGTCAGGCCGCTCGAACCTTCGGTCAGGTACGGCGTGTCGATCTGTGCGATGTTGCCCAGGCAGATGATCTTGGTGCCCGGACCGGCGCGCGTCACCAAGGTCTTGACCTGCTTCGGCGTCAGGTTCTGCGCCTCGTCGATGATCAGGAATTTGTTGACGAAGGTACGGCCGCGCATGAAGTTCAGCGACTTGATCTTGATGCGCGAACGGATCAGGTCCTGCGTGGCCGCGCGGCCCCACTCGCCGCCGTCCGAATCGGACTTGTTGAGCACTTCGAGGTTGTCGTCAAACGCGCCCATCCACGGCGACATTTTCTCTTCCTCGGTGCCAGGCAGGAAACCGATGTCTTCGCCGACCGGCACCGTCACGCGGGTGACGATGATTTCGTTGTAGAGCTTGGTTTCCAGCACTTGCGCCAGACCGGCCGCCAGGGCCAGCAGGGTTTTACCCGTGCCCGCCTGACCCAGCAGAGTGACGAAGTCGCATTCCGGATTCATCAGCAAGTTCAACGCGAAGTTCTGCTCGCGGTTGCGGGCAGTGACGCCCCATACGTTGTTCTTGTTGTGGCTGAAGTCGCGCAGGGTTTGCAGCACGGCGGTCTTGCCGTTGATCTGCTTGACCTGGCCGTAGAACGGCGCCTCGCCATTCTTCGGTTCCAGGAACACGAACTGGTTGACCAGCATCGACGGCACGAACGGCCCGGTGACGCGATAGAACGTCGCACTCTGGCCGTTTTTATTTTCCTGCCACGATTCCAGGTCCTTGCCATGCTTGTTCCAGAAATCGTCCGGCAGCTGGACGATGCCCGAGTACAGCAGGTCGGTATCTTCCAGCACGTGGTCGTTGAAATAGTCTTCGGCCGGCAGGCCCAGCGCGCGCGCCTTGATGCGCATGTTGATGTCTTTCGACACCAGCACGATAGGGCGGCCCGGCTGATCCGCTTCCAGCGAACGCACCACCGACAGGATCTGGTTGTCGGCCTTGCCGACTGGCAGGCCCAGCGGCAGGTCGGCGGTTTGCATGCGCGTCTGGAAGTACAGGCGGCCCTTGGCGTCCTTGTTGCCCAGCTTGGACAGCGGGATGCCGTTCTCGATGGCGTCGTCGTCGGTGTTGGACACCAGCGCATCCAGCGTGCGCGACACCTGGCGGGCGTTGCGCGCCACCTCGGTCATGCCCTTCTTGTGGTTGTCCAGCTCTTCCAGCGTCATCATCGGCAGATAGACATCGTGTTCCTCGAAGCGGAACAGCGACGATGGATCGTGCATCAGCACGTTGGTATCCAGCACGAACATCTTGGTGGTGCCGGTCTGGTCGGCGTGACGGCTGGTGGACGACTTGATCGTCACCTCGTTCGGCTTGTGCTTGGCCGGATGCGGCGCCTCGGCCGTGATCGGCGTGACCTTGCCGCGTGGCGAGGACTTGCCCTTGGCTTCCACGGTCTCGGCGGCGGCCTTCAATACGGCCGGCGCGGCTTTCAACACCGCGGCCACGGCCTTGCCCTTGGCCGCCGGTGTCTTGGCTGCTGCCGGTTTCTTTGCTGCGGGTACGGCTTTAACGGTCGCCGCTTTCTTCGGCGCTGGTGCAGGCTCCGGTGCGATGTCGGCCACTGCCGCGAGGGCAGGGGTTACGCGGCCGCTGGCCTTGGGATAATCTTTTGCCAGCAGTATAGTCGCTGGCTTACTTGGTATTTTTGGCAGTGGCATCAGGATCTCAATTGGAAAAATAAAGGAGGAATCCGCCATGGGGCGTTGGGCCGCATGGGATGGATGCTTTAGGGGAAAACAGGTGAAAGACTGCCGATGGGCATGGTTCCAGCCCGGTGAGTACCGCAAGGTGGCCGGCTGGCCACCGAGGAGGGTAAGAGGTACAGTGATGACTCAAAATGTGCTTAAGTTCCTGCTGGTTGAGCAAACCGGAACCGCAACGCACCACTCAAGCCTGACGCGCTACAAATTCCAGCACTTCGTCGACGTGACCCGCCACCTTCACGCCTCTCCATTCTTTCACCAATTGGCCTTGAGCGTCAATCACAAATGTACTGCGCTCAACACCGCGTACCGTCTTACCATACATTTGCTTCATCTTCATGACGCCAAACTGCTGGCAGACGGCTTCGTCGGGATCGGAAATCAGCTCGAACGGCAGTCCCAGCTTGCTCTTGAAGCTTTCGTGCGAGCGCAGCGAGTCGCGGCTGATGCCGTAGATTTCGGCGCCGGCCGCCACGAATTGCTCGTGCAGGTCGCGGAAGGCCATGTTTTCAGTGGTGCAGCCGGGCGTGTTGTCCTTGGGATAGAAGAACAGCACGGTGTAACGTGCGGGACGGCCGGACAGCTGGAAAGTCTGGCCGCTGGTCATGGGCGCGGAAAAGTCGGTTACTACGTCAGCCACAGGCGTCTCCTGAAGGGGTTAGGCGAGGGCGGCGCCCTGGATGATCAGCTGACCCGAACGTCCCGGCAGCTCGCCCCAGGTGATGGGACAAACCGGCATCGGCAGGTGCTGGATCTTTTGATAGTAGTCGGCCATGGACGCCAACTGGTATCCCTGCGTTTGCCAGCCTGCCAATAATTGCTCGAATATGGGGGCGAGTTTCTGTCCTTCAAGCTCTGCGTGCAAAGTATAAACGTGGTCGCGCGTGGCGCCTTCGGTCAGCTTGAGCAGGAACGCCGCGATGTTGCTGTTGTTGATGGTGACACCATCGATCTCGCAGCCCAGCAGCTCGTCCAGCGTCGGCAGGGTGGTCGGCATTTGTATGTGTGTAAGCACTTTATTGCCATCGGACAGGCGGTGCGGGCCGTCGGCCGGATTGGCCAGGGTGCCGTTGGCGTTGAGCACGCAGCGGCCGTCGGAGGCGTAGGCGTAGCCGGCGGTGTCGTGCTCGTGGAACGCGCCGTTGTTCATCTGCCAGCCGGCCGCGCCGTGGGTGCGCGGCGCCACGCCGAACACTTGCGTGAAACGGGCGGCGGCCTTGCGCATCATGGCTTGCGACCAGGCGGCGTCGCGCTTGGCGACGTTGTCCTGCCACAGCACGTGGTCCCAGGTGTGGATGCCGCATTCAAAGCCGGCGTCCTGCACGGCGCGCATCTCGGCCGCGCAATCCTTGCCAATGTCCGGGCCGGGCAGCAGCACGCCGTACATCAGGGTCTTGAAGCCGTAATGCTCCACCACCGAGGTGCGCGAGACCTTGCTGAAAAAGCCGGGACGCAGCGCGCGGCGCAACGCCCAGCCGGTGTGGTCCGGTCCGAGCGAGAACAGGAAAGTGGCGCCGGCCTTGTGCGCCTTCAGCATGCGCACAAGATTGGGGACGCCTTCCCGGGTGCCGCGATAGGTGTCGACGTCGATCTTCAACACCATCAAGGGTTTGTCGCTCAATGCTTAGTCCACCAGTTTCTGCGCTTCGGCCACCTGGCTGCGGTAGGCGTCGAAGATTTTCTTCAGCGCGTCGGCCATGGTGGTGGTCGGTTTCCAGCCCAGCTCGTCGCAGGTGTTGGTGATCTTCGGCACGCGGTTCTTCACGTCCTGGTAGCCTTCGCCGTAGTAGGCGCCCGAGGTGGTCTCGACGATCTTGACCTTGGCCGCGCCGTCTGCGTACTCGGGGTACTTCGGCGCCAGTTCCAGCATCATGTTGGCCAGCTCGCGGATCGAGTAGTTGTTGACCGGGTTGCCGATGTTGTAGATCTTGCCGGTGGCCGCGCCATTCTTGTTCTCGATGATCTTCATCAGGGCGTCGATGCCGTCGTCGATGTCGGTGAAGGCGCGCTTCTGGTGGCCGCCGTCGACCAGCGAGATGTTTTCGCCGCGCACGATGTGGCCGAAGAACTGGGTCACCACGCGCGACGAGCCTTCCTTCGGCGTGTGGATCGAATCCAGGCCGGCGCCGATCCAGTTGAATGGACGGAACAGGGTGAAGTTCAGGCCTTCCATGCCGTAGCCCCAGATCACGCGGTCCATCAGCTGCTTGGCGTTGGAGTAGATCCAGCGCGGCTTGTTGATCGGGCCGCAGATCAGCTCGGAGTTCTCCGGGTCGAATTCCTCGTCGTGGCACATGCCATACACTTCCGAGGTCGACGGGAACACCAGGTGCTTGCCGTACTTGGCGGCCGAACGCACGATAGGCAGGTTGGCCTCGAAGTCCAGCTCGAAGACGCGCAGCGGCGCCTTCACGTAGGTCGACGGGGTGGCGATCGCGACCAAAGGCAGGATCACGTCGCATTTCTTGACGTGGTATTCCACCCATTCCTTGTTGATGGTGATGTCGCCTTCGAAGAAGTGCATGCGCGACTTGAAGGACTCATTCTCCAGCAGGTCGGTGATGCGGTCGGTGTTCATGTCCATGCCATACACATGCCAGTCGGTGGTTTCGAGGATGCGTTTCGACAGGTGGTGGCCGATAAAGCCATTAACGCCGAGAATGAGTACTTTTTTCATGTTTTGGTTTCCAAAGAATGTTCTTACGCCGCCAGGCGGGCTTGTAATTGTTCGGCCGTAATGGGTTCACCGTCCGCCGTCAGGGAGGAAATCGCCAGCATGCGGCCATCGCCGCAAACGCCAAAGATGCAATTATCCACCACGGTCAAGCCCGGTGGCAAACCGAGAGAAACAACGTTGCCAAAATTGCCACCGAGGCGGGCGCGCTGGATTACGTAGCGTACACCGTTCAGGTCGGTGAAAGCACCCGGATACGGCGGCGCCACCGCACGGTGCAGATTGTAGACCTGTTGGGCCGGCTGGCTCCAGTCGATGCGGCCATCCTCCGGCTTGCGGCCGCCGAAGTAGCCGCCCTTGCTGAGGTCGTTATGCAGGCGCGGCGCCGTGCCATCCAGCAGCGACGGCAGCACGCGCCACAGCGCCTGCTCGGCCGCCACCTGCACCTTGCCGAACACTTCGTGCGCGGTATCGTCCGGCAGGATGGGCACTTCCATCTGCGACACGATGGCGCCGGCGTCCGGCTTGACGGTCATCTCGTGCAGGGTGGCGCCGGTGACCGTCGCGCCGTGCAGCACCGCCCAGTTGACCGGCGCGCGGCCGCGGAATTCCGGCAGCAGCGAACCGTGCATATTGAACGCCGGCGCCACCGCCAGCAGCTCGGCCGGCAGCATGTGGCGGTAGTAAAAGCTGAACATCAGGTCCGGCTTGGCGGCCTGGACCTGTGCCAGCAGCTCGGGCGACCTGGCGTCGGCCGGCGTGATGCAGGGGATGCCCTCGGCCTGGCACAGCGAAATCACCGATTCGAACCAGATGTTTTCGCTAGCGCTGTCTTCGTGCGTGACCACCAGCGCCACGTCGACACCGCCGGCCAGCAAGACCTTGAGGCAGCGTACGCCGACGTTGTGGTAGCCGAACACGACGGCACGCTTGGGCGTTTCGAAATCAGTCATGGCAGGCGGCCCACGGTGCGTTTTTCCACGCCGGCCAGCGAGCTTTCCAGCGTTTCGCCCGGTTTTTGCTGCAGGATGGTTTGCACCACGTAGCGCGGCCGCGCGCGCACCTGCTGGTAAACCCGGCCCACGTATTCGCCCAGCAAACCGATGCCGAACAGGATCACGCCCATGAAGAAGAACGCAATCGCGAACAGGGTGAACAGGCCTTCCGCCTCGGCCCCGAGGAACAGGCGGCGCACCAGCAGCACCAGCACCAGCAGGCCGGAGATGATGGACATCAGCATGCCCATCATGGAGTAGAACTGCAGCGGCACCAGCGAGAAGCCGGTGACCAGGTCGAAGTTCAGGCGGATCAGGCTGTACAGCGAGTATTTCGACTCGCCGGCCGCGCGCTCCTCGTGCTCGACGATGATTTCCGTCGGGTTGCGGGCGAAGCGGTAGGCCAGCGCCGGCACGAAGGTGTTCACTTCGGCGCACTGGTTGATCAGGTCGATCACATTGCGGCCGTAGGCGCGCAGCATATTGCCCTGGTCGGTGATCTTGATGTTGGTGATGCGCTCGCGCAAGCCGTTCATGGCCTTGGAGGCATAGGTGCGCCAGGCCGAATCCTGGCGCTTGCGGCGGATCGAGCCGACGTAGTCGTAGCCCTCGCGCATCTTGGCCACCAGGTTGCCGATTTCTTCCGGCGGGTTTTGCAGGTCGGCATCCAGCGTGACCATGATCTCGCCGCGCGCCGCTTCAAAGCCGGCCAGAATCGCCATATGCTGGCCGTAGTTACCGTTGAACAGCACCACGCGCGTGACGTCCGGACGGGCGCGGAACTGCTCGGCCAGTACCGATACCGAGTTGTCGCGGCTGCCGTCGTTGACGAACACGATTTCGTAGCTGGTGCCCAGCTTGTCCAGCGCCGGGTACAGGCGCGCAAACAGCGTTGGCAGGCCGGCCTGTTCGTTGTAGACCGGGATGACGACGGAAATTTCCGGCTTGATCAGGGAAACAGTCATATCGGTCATTTGATCAGGATTGCTTTCACGGCGGCGACGGTGCGGTCGACGTCGGCGACGGTCATGGCGTAGAACATCGGCAGGGTCACGGTCAGGCGGCCGATTTTTTCGGAGACCGGGAACATGCCTTCCTTGAAGCCGCGCTCGCGGTACATGGTGAACAAATGAATCGGCGCGTAGTGGTAGCCGGTGCCGATGTTGAAGCGGTCCTTGAGCGCGGTCATGAAGTCGGCGCGGGTGGTCGGACCGCGGTCCGGCAGGATGATCTGGAACAGGTGGTAATTGCTGCTGTCGAAGGCTTGCAGCGGCAGCTGCGCACCCGACTGCGCCTCGAAATCCGGGCCGAAGGCCTCGTAGTAGCGGCGCGCCAGCGCGCGGCGGTGGGCGGTGATGTTTTCAATATTGGCAAACTGGCCCAGGCCGATGGCGGCCATGATGTCGCTCATATTGTATTTGCCGCCGAGGACGTCCACATCGATGCCATCGACGCCGCTGCGGGTCACGCCCTGCAGGCGGTATTTCTCGGCCAGTTTGGCCTCTTCCAGATTGTTCAGCACCAGCGCGCCGCCTTCGCCGGTGGTGATGTTCTTGTTGGCCTGGAAGCTGAACGAGACGAAGTCGCCGAAGGAGCCGATGCGCTTGCCTTTCCATTCTGCGCCGAAGGCCTGGGCCGCGTCTTCCACCACGCGCAGATTGTGCTTGTTGGCGATGGCATACAGGCGGTCCATGTCGACCGGCAGGCCGGACAGGTAGACCGGGATGATGGCCTTGGTGCGCGGCGTGATGGCCGCTTCCAGCTTGTCGAGGTCGATATTGCGGGTGACCGGGTCGATATCGGCAAACACCGGCGTGGCGCCCACCTCGATGATGACGTTGGCGGTGGCCACCCACGAAATCGGCGTGGTGATCACTTCATCGCCGGCGCCAATGCCGGCGATGCGCAGCGCGATCTCCATGGTGCAGGTGCCGGAATTGAAGGTGCGCACCGGACGGCCGCCGAAATATTCCGACAGCTGGGCTTCCAGCGCCGCCACTTTGGGGCCGCTGGTGATCCAGCCCGAGCGCAGAACTTCGCCGACGGCGGTGATGGTGGCCTCGTCTATCGTAGGCCTGGAGAAGGGCAGGAATGGCAGGTCGGCACTCATGGGTTGATTTGCTCTCTTAACATATTTTTATGTTTAACGTATGGCCACAATTTTAAATTGTTCGTCAGGTACATGCCAGCCACGATTACAGATTGGTAATGACCAGGCGGCGGGTATCCTCGGCCACCACGCGCATGCGGATGCCGAGCGCTTTCAGCTCGTCGTGGGCTTGCTGGTCGACGATGGCCAGGGCCTTGGTGTTCTGCTCGCTCAACTGCTGCCATTGCGCGATGAAGCCGGGCATGTCCAGCGACAATTCCGGCTGCTGGCGCAGGCCGAAGGTGAATTCGTCCCAGTAATCGACCAGCGTCACGGTGCGCTTGAGGTAGAAGGTCATCGATTGCTCATAGGTGCCGACCGAGAAGATGCGCGTATCCGGCTGCAGTTCCGGCAGCATTTTCTGCGCCAGCGCCTTGCCGGCGCGCATTTTGCCGTACGGCTCGAAGCCGGTCAGGATCAGTTGCACCGAGGCGAAGCCGGCGATGGCCAGCGTCAGCACGGTCAGGTCGCGGCGCAGCTGGCGCGCATGCAGCAGGGCCAGCGCGCCGCCGGCGGCTGCCACGATGGCGGCGGTCAGCACCCACGGCTGATAGGCTTCCAGCAACACCCGCTCGTCCGGATGGCGCACCGCCATCTGGGCCATTTGCGGGACGGCGGCCAGGCCGGCCACGCCCACTACCAGCAGCAGGCCGGCGGCCAGCATGCGGTTCAGGCGGTTGGCGTTTTCCAGATAGGTCGCACACAGCATGGCGATGGCCGGGAATACCGGCAGGATGTAGCCCGGCAGCTTGGAGCTGGAGTAGCTGAAGAAGAAGGTAATGAACACCGCCCAGATCACCAGCATCAGCTTGGGCTGGAACGCCGCGCCCGGCACGCGCTTGAGGCCGTTGACCAGCGCCTGCGGCGCCACGCCCAGCCACGGCATCAGGCCCGGCAGCAACAGCAGCAGGAAGTAGTACCACGGGCCTTCGCGATGGTGGGTCTTGAGGAAGAAGCGTTCCCAGTGTTCATGGATGAAGAAGAAGTGCGGCTGTTCCGGGTTTTTCAGGCCCACCAGCACGAACCACGGCGTGGCGATGGCAAAGAACAGCAGCAGGCCTTTGCCCAGGTGCAGGCGCTTCCAGATGGCGAAGTCGCGCGCCAGCACGCTGTACAGGGTCAGCACGGCGCCCGGCAGCACCAGCCCGATCAGGCCCTTGGCCAGCACCGCCAGCGCCATGCCGGCCCAGCACAGCAGCATCCAGTTGCGCTGCTCGGCCGGCGTGGCGTCGTCGCGCTGGGCGATCAGCAGGCTGCACAAGGCGATGGTCATCATGCCGGACAAGCTCATGTCCAGCGAGTTGATCTGGCCGGAAGCCACCCAGAACAGGCTGGAGCCAAGCGCCAGCGCGGCATAGAAGCCGGCGCGTGCGCCGAACACGCGGCGGGCGGCATAGCCGGTGAACAGCACGCCGCCCAGGCCGCACAGGCCGGTCCACAGGCGCGCCTGCCACTCGCCGAGGCCGAAGGCGGCGAAGGACAGGGCGTTCATCCAGGTTTGCAGCGGCGGTTTTTCAAAGTATTTGATGCCGTTCAGGCGGGTGGTGATCCAGTCGCCGCTGGCCCACATTTCGCGCGCCATTTCAGCGTAGCGGCCCTCGTCCGGCGGCACCAGCGTGCGGATGCCCAGCGCATACAGCCAGATGACGGCAAACGCCGCCAGCAATCCCCAGACGACTTTTTTCGAGTTGTACAGATCGTTCATCAGGCGTTGTGGCCCTCGTTGGCGTCGATCACCAGGGCCAGCGTGACTTTGCGGCCCTCTCCCATCAGAATGTTGTAGGTACGGCAAGCGGCCTGGCTGTCCATGCACTCGACGCCGATGCGGCGCATGGTCAGCGCGGCGGTCAGCTTCGGGTGGATGAAGCGCTGGCGGGCGCCGGTGCCGAGGATGACCACGTCCGGGCTGTCGGCGCCAATGATGTCGAAATGTTCCGCGGTAATCGATTCAAAGGTCGGCGCGTGCCAGGCGCGCGGCGGCGTTTCCGGCAGCACGATCAGGCTATAGTTGTAGCGCTCGGCATTGATTTCCACGCCGGTTGCATCGTAGCCGGTCACGGTCTGGTATTTCTGGGTATCGCTTTGGTGGAGCTTCATGGCGCAAATCGTTGATTTAGACGGCAAAAGAAGCGCCATTGTAGCGTTTTCACGGGAGCTTCGGCCTGAAAGGTTGATTAAATTGGAGCCTTTCGGCAGAATGGTTCTTTTCGCATTGCAGCACGGGCCGGCTTGGGCGTTTTGGCAGGTCAGAGAAGTTTGCCTTACATAAACAGGATTTTATTTTGCGACCGATTCAAAAATCGAACAAACTGGCGGAAGTCTGCTACGAGATCCGCGGCCCGGTGCCGGAAAAAGCCCGGCAAATGGAGGAAGAAGGCCATAAGATCACGAAGTTGAATATTGGCAACTTGGCCGTGTTCGGCTTCGATCCGCCGGATGAAATCGTCCAGGACATGAAGATCAACCTGTCCAACGCGGCCGGCTATACCGACTCCAAGGGCATGTTCGCGCCACGCAAGGCGGTGATGCACTACACCCAGGGCAAGAATATCCGTGGCGTGGCGATCGACGATATTTACCTTGGCAATGGCGCCTCGGAACTGATCGTGATGTCGATGAACGCGCTGCTCAACAACGGCGACGAGGTGCTGGTGCCGGCGCCCGACTATCCGCTGTGGACGGCGGCGGTGTCGCTGTCGGGCGGCAAGCCGGTGCACTATGTCTGCGACGAGCAGCAGGACTGGTTCCCCGACATCGAGGACATGCGCAGCAAGATCACGCCGAACACGCGCGCCATCGTGGTCATCAATCCGAACAACCCGACCGGCGCGCTGTACCCGGTCGAGCTGTTGCTGCAGATCGTCGAGCTGGCGCGCCAGCATCAGCTGATCATCTACGCCGATGAAATCTACGACAAGGTGCTGTACGACGGCGCCCAGCACGTGTCGATCGCCTCGCTGGCGGACGATGTGCTGTTCGTGACGTTCAACGGCTTGTCGAAAAATTACCGCGCCTGCGGCTACCGCTCCGGCTGGATGGTGGTGTCGGGCGAAAAATCGCACGCAAAAGATTACATCGAAGGCTTGAACATGCTGGCCTCGATGCGCTTGTGCGCCAACGCGCCGGGGCAGTTTGCGATCCAGACTGCGCTCGGCGGCTACCAGTCCATCGACGACCTGGTGGGCCCGGGCGGGCGCCTGTTGAAGCAACGCGATCTGGCTTACAAGCTGCTGACCGAGATTCCGGGCGTCACTTGCGTCAAGCCGAAAGCGGCGCTGTACATGTTCCCGCGTCTCGATCCGAAGATCTACCCGATCGCGGATGACCAGCAATTCGCATACGAGCTGCTGGCCGAAACGAAAGTGCTGATCGTGCAGGGCAGCGGCTTCAACTGGATCGCCCCGGATCACTTCCGCGTGGTGTTCCTGCCGAACTCGGACGATATGGTGGAAGCCTTCGGCCGCATGGCCAAATTCATGGAAAGCTACCGCAAGCGCCACGGCGCCAGCTTTTAACGCCGTCATTCCGGCGTAGGCCGGAATCCATGCTGAGGCGCCGAATTCGATGGCGTTCTATGGATTCCGGCCTTCGCCGGAATGACGATTGAGATCTTTGGAATTTATATGAAACCAATCAAAGTAGGCCTGTTAGGCGTCGGCAATGTCGGCGGTGGTACGTTTGACGTACTGGAACGTAATCAGGAAGAAATCCGCCGCCGCGCCGGCCGCGGCATCGAAGTGGTGGCCGTGTCGGCCCGCAACCTCGAACGCGCCAAGACCCGCACCGGCGGCAAGGTCAAGGTGGTGGCCAATCCGATGGACATCGTCAACGATCCGGAAATCGATATCGTCGTCGAGCTGATCGGCGGCTACGAGCAGGCGCGCGAGCTGGTGCTGAAGGCGATTGAAAACGGCAAGCACGTGGTCACCGCCAACAAGGCGCTGCTGGCCGTGCACGGCAACGAGATCTTCGCGGCGGCGCAAGCCAAGGGCGTGATGGTGGCGTTCGAGGCGGCCGTGGCCGGCGGCATCCCCATCATCAAGGCGCTGCGCGAAGGCCTGACCGCCAACCGCATCGACTGGTTTGCCGGCATCATCAACGGCACCACCAACTTCATCCTGTCCGAGATGCGCGACAAGGGCCTGGACTTCGCCACCGTGCTCAAGCAGGCACAGGAACTGGGCTATGCCGAAGCCGATCCGACCTTCGACATCGAAGGCGTGGACGCCGCGCACAAGGCCACCATCATGTCGGCGATTGCCTTCGGCATTCCGGTGCAGTTCGACAAGGCGCACGTGGAAGGCATTTCCAAGCTGGCCGCGGTGGACATCAGGTACGCCGAACAACTGGGCTACCGCATCAAGCTGCTGGGCATTGCCAAGCGCGCCAAGGTCAACGGCAAGGAAGGCGTGGAGCTGCGCGTGCACCCGACCCTGATCCCGTCCAAACGCCTGATCGCCAATGTGGAAGGCGCGATGAACGCGGTGCTGGTGCAGGGCGACGCCGTGGGCGCTACCCTGTACTACGGCAAGGGCGCCGGCGCCGAGCCGACCGCGTCGGCCGTGATTGCCGACCTGGTGGACATCACCCGCCTGGCCACCGCCGATCCCGAGCACCGCGTGCCGCACCTGGCTTTCCAGCCGAACGCGATGACCAATATCGACATCCTGCCGATGTCGGAAGTGACCACCAGCTACTATCTGCGCATGAATGTGAGCGACCAGCCGGGCGTGCTGGCCGACCTGACCCGCATCCTGGCCGATGCCGGCATCTCGATCGACGCCATGCTGCAGAAGGAGCCTGCCGACGGCGAAACCCGCACCGACATCATTTTCCTGACCCACCAGACCCAGGAAAAGAACGTCACCGCCGCCATCGCCAAGATGGAAGGGTTGTCGACGGTATGCGGCAGCGTCACCAAGATCCGCCTGGAAAACCTGAGCTAAACCCGCGCGCCGGTCTGTTTTCTTGGGGTAAAAAAAAGCCGGACAGTGTCTACGCACACTGTCCGGAAAAGGGTTCTGGGCCGTTACTCCTATTAACGCCCGGTACTACACTTGCCTTGCTACACTTGCCTTACTTCGACGCGACGGTCAGCTCGCTCTTCACTTCCTTCACACCAGGTACTGCCGATGCCACTTGAATGGCCTTGGTGCCGACATCGGTGCTGGCCACAGTGCCGCTCAGCGTAACGACGCCGTCGGCGGTGGTGACGCCAATCTGCTGTTGATCTGCCAGGGAAGCCTTGATTTTGCTGGTAATGGCTTCGTCGCTGGTGGCGGCGCTAGGTTTGGTTGCGCCGGCCAGTGCGCCTTCCTGTTGAGCGTATGCGGTGCCGGCAACAGCGGCGGTGCCCAGTGCGGCAGCAACCATCAGGCGGGCGATCAGTTTGTTGGTCATCATGATTTGCTTCCTTTATCGAGTTTGAGGATAAAACGTCAGTGACGTTGACTCCTTCATTGCAAACCCCGTGCCAGGTAGTGCTTTTCCTTTAAATTCAATGGCTTACGCTAATTCTGCCGCAGCTGCCGGGGGCCCGCTTGTCGGCGATTGGCGACACCGGCCTGCCGGTGTGCGCCAAGTCATTGATTTTTAAGCGATTCTTCTTGTCGCTCAATGGCGACATCGGCACGGAACAGGCTGGCGTCGAGGTTGTGCTTCTGCAGCAGGCGGTAAAACTCCGTGCGGTTGCGCTCGGCCAGGCGGGCGGCATCGGCCACGTTGCCATCGGTGAGTTTGAGCAATTGCACGAGATAGTGGCGTTCGAAACGCTGGCGCGCCTCGGTATAGCTCAGCACTTCCAGCGACGGCACGCGCAGCGCCCGCTGTACCAGCGACAGCGGCACCAGCGGCGCGGTGGCCAGTGCGCACACGTGCTCGACCACGTTGTACAGCTGGCGCACATTGCCGGGCCAGGCCGAGGTGGTGAGCGCTTCCAGCGCGTCGGGCGCGAAGCCGCGCACGCTCTTGCCGTATTTGGCCGCCAGCGTCTGCAGGAATTGCGTGGCCATCGGGGCGATGTCCTCGCGCCGCTGCGCCAGCGGCGGCAGGGTCAGCGTGATGACATTCAGACGGTAGTACAAGTCTTCGCGGAACTGGCCTTGCTGCATGGCGACGTCGAGGTCGCGGTGGGTGGCGGACAGGATGCGCACGTCCACCGGCCGCGCCACATCCGAGCCCAGCTGGCGCACCACGCGCTCCTGCAGCACCCGCAGCAGCTTGACTTGCAGCAGCAGCGGCATGTCGCCGATCTCGTCGAGGAACAGGGTGCCGCCGTCGGCCGCCTGCAGCAAGCCTTCGCGGCTGGCCACGGCGCCGGTGTAGGCGCCCTTGACGTGGCCGAACAGTTCCGACTCCAGCAGCGCTTCCGGGATGGCGCCGCAGTTGACCGCGATGAAGGGCGCCTGGGCGCGGCGGCTGGCGCGGTGGATGGCTTGCGCCAGCAATTCCTTGCCGGTGCCGCTTTCGCCGCGGATCAGGATGCTGGCGTCGGAGGCGGCTACCAGCCGCGCTTCGGCCAGCAGTTCGTCCATGCACTGGCTGCGGCTGATGATGGCGCTGCGCCATTCCTCGCCCGCCTCGCTGGCGCGCGCGGCCGGCGCGGCCAGGCTGAGCGCCTGGGCGATGCGCTCCAGCAGTACCTTGGCATCGAACGGCTTGGTCAGGTAGGCGTAGGCGCCCAGGGTGGTGGCTTCCACCGCGTCCGGGATGGTGCCGTGCGCGGTCAGCAGGATCACCGGCAGCGCCGGGTAGCTGCGGCGGATTTCCTGAAACAGCGCCATGCCGTCGCGGTCCGGCAGGCGGATGTCGCTGATCACCAGCCTGGGCAGCTCGATCGACAGCCGCGCCAGCGCCGCCTCGGCACTGCCCACCGCCGTGACGCGGTAGCCGTTGGCGCTGAGCCGCATCGAGAGCAGGCGCAGCAGGTCGTCGTCGTCGTCCACCAGCAGCAGGTGGGCGCCCTGTCCTTGCGCGGCGCTCATTTGGTCACCTGCGGGCCGGGCGCCGGGCGGGCCGGCAGGGTGCGCTCGATGGCTTTCAGGCCTTCCAGCATGTCGTTCAGCTGCTCGATGCGGCGCTGGCTTTCCTTTTGCTGCAGCGCCAGCTTGTCGGCGTGATCGTACCAGCGCCGCATTTCGGCGCAGTTGCTGGACAGCAGCTGCGCCAGCGGACGCAACGGCGCGGCCTCCACCTCGGTCGAGCCGGCCACACTGTCGAGCAGGGCCTGGGCACGCGCCAGGTCGCCGCCGCCGCGCGTCAGCATCAGCGCCATGGCCATCTGCAGCGCCACGCGCGGGCTGCGCTGTTGCAGGCCGAGGCCGCTCAACTCCTTGACCAGTTCGCCCTGGCTCATGCGCCGCAGCGACTGGTGGTAGCTGAGCAGCGGGCCGATCTCGTCCGGCGGCGGCGGGGCGGGCGGCGCAATCACTTGCACCACCGGCGGCGCCGGCGGCGGCGGCGCCGGGTCGTCCGGCAGCGGCGAATTCAGGGTGCAGGCGGCCAGCGACAGGCAGGCCAGCAGCGGGGCGTAATGCTTAGCTTTCATAGGGCAGTTCTATGCGGAAGTGGGCGCCCCGTTCGGAGGGCAAGAGTTTCAGGGTGCCGCCATGCGCGGCCACGTAGTCCTGCACGATGGACAGGCCGATGCCGTTGCCGCGGCGCGCGCCGGGCGGCTGGCGCTGGCCCTGGTAAAACGGTTCAAAGATGCGGCCGGCGTCTTCCGGCGCCACGCCCGGTCCCTGGTCGGCGCACTCCAGCAGCAGCTTGCCGTGCAGCTCGCCAAGGCGGAAGCTGATCAGTCCGCCCGCCGGGCTGAAGCGCACGGCGTTGGACAGCAGGTTGCCGATGGCGGTGGCCAGCTTGTCGGCGTCGGCGGCGATCGGCCGCGCCGCGCCCTCGGCCACCACGGTCAGGCGCGCGGCCTGGCATTGCAGGCGCTGGCTGTCGATGACCTGGGCCAGCAGCCTGGCCACATCGACGCTCTGGCGCTGCACGTGCTGGGCGTCGAAGGTGGCGGCGTTGTAGCGCAGCAGGGCTTCGATCTGCGATTGCAGGGCGGCGGTGTTCTGCCTGAGGATGGCGGCGATTTCGCGCTGCTGGGACGACAGCGCGCCGGCCACGCCTTCCTCCAGCAGGGCCACGCCTTCGCGCAGGGCCGCCAGCGGCGTCTTGAGTTCGTGCGAAATGTGGCGCAGGAAGCGCGCCTTGTCGGCCTCCAGCTCGGCCAGCCGCTGGCGCAGCCAGTTCAGTTGCAGGCCGACGCGCTGCAGGTCGCTGGGGCCGCGCACGGCGATCTGCTGGTCGTAGCGGTTTTCGCCCAGCGTGTCGATGGCTTGCTCGATCTGGGCCAGCGGGCGCGACAGCCACAGGCCGAAGCCGGCGGCCAGCGCGGCGGCCAGCAGGATGGAGGCGATCACCTGGGCTTTAAGCACGGCGCGCCGCCGGTCCAGCTCGGTCAGCAGGTCGCTGTTGCGGCGTTCGACTTCCTGTTTGGCTTCGTCCGCCAGTTGCTGGTTGACCTCGGGAAGCGGCGCCAGCACTTTTTCCAACGCCTGCTGACGCGCGGTGCGCGCGCCGGCCGGCCGTACCGGCGCTTGCAGCAGATCCCAGGCCTGTTCGCCGGACTGGCGCCAGCGCTCGAACAGCGCCGGCCGGGTGTAGGGCAGGGCGGCGGCCACGGCGTCCAGCGACAGCCGGGCCTCGCGCCAGGCGTCGGCGTAACGCCTGCGGAAGGCGGGATCGTCCAGCACCAGATACTGGCGGGCGCTGCGCGTCATGGCGACGCTGCGTTCGGCCAGTTGCTGGGTGTTTTCGGTCAGAGCCAGCGCGTGGCGTCCGCTGTCGCGGCTGTGGGCGGCCAGCCGGTCCAGCGTCCACAGGGCATGCAGCGAGGCGGCGCTCAGCAGCACGGCAATCAGCAGGAAAACGCCCAGCAGCAACTGGCGAAACGAGAGTTTCGAGAGCATGCGGGTTGAGGAAAAGTTACGCTATTTGAATCATATGGCCAAATAGTCGTAGTCCCCCGTTCGATTGGCTGGAAAGAATTGCACTACAGCATGCACTTCGATCCGTGCTGGTCTAGTGATCGATCCACTCCGCAAAAGTCAGGCGCCATTGACCTTTGAGGCGCGAAAACTGCAGGACTTCGTTGGGGCCGGAGCCGTAAGTCAGAGCCAGTGAGAAGCCCGATTTCTCCGCAGTGAATGCGACGTCGTCCAAACCACCGTCACCGATACACAGGGGCAGGCCGATCTCGCCTTTATCAATAACGTCGTCTTTGCCGGTAGCGAGGGTAAAGCGCGCCCTCATCGGCTGGCTCAGGTGCTGCTGATAGAAGTGCCCGTCGTCGCCCAGTTCTTGCCGTTACTGCCCCAGTAGGACAGGCAGGCTCCTGCGACTTTCTGCTGCACGGTGACAGTGAATTCTGCGTTGTCCGCATGCCCGATGGGCGGGCGAGGGAATTGGCGCTCGACCGCGCTGGCCGGAAGCGCGGTCCATAAATATGCCGCTGCGAGCAGAATGCGCCGCATTTATTTACTCTGCGGGGCCGACGTCCATGCCGTCGTAGGATTCCAGCTGGTGCTCCTCGGCGAATTTGTAGAATTCCTGGTTGCGGGCGTGCAGGGTGTCGACCGTGTGCTTCTCGACTTTTTCAATGTGCAGCCACCACAGCGCCGGGTTGCCGGCTTCCGGCTTGGAGTCGTAGATGCCGACGAACTGGTAGCCCTTGGCTTGCAGTGCCGGCACGACGGCTTCCAGCCTGGCCTTGTCGGCGTCGGCAAAAAAGTAGCCCCACAACAGCGGCTTGGTGACATCCCACGGCGCGTTCTTCTTCATGTCCGCGAACAGCGTGACCATTTCTTCTTTGGTAATCATTTATTTCATCCTTGGCGGTCAAGGCGCTATTTTACCGCGTCGAAGGCGATGCACACTTTCAGGCCGCTGTGACCCACGGCGTCGTCCAGGGTGATGGCGGCGTGGTGCAGGGTGGCGATGTCGCGCACGATGGCGAGGCCCAGCCCATGGCCGCCCGGGTTGCGTTCCAGCGTGGCGGCGGCGCGGTAGAAGGGCGCGAACACGCGCTCGCGCTCGGCCGCGGCGATGCCGGGACCGCTGTCTTCCACTTCCAGCAGCACTTGCCCGGCCGCCTCGCGCACGCGCAGGATCACGCTGCCGCCGGCCGGCGTGTAGCGCAGCGCGTTGTCGACCAGGTTGGCCAGCAGTTCGTGCAGCAGCAGTTCCTGGCCCTGTACCACGCCTTCCTGTTCCGCTTCGAGCGACAGGTCGATGTTTTTGCCGACCGCCGTGATGGCCAGTTCCAGCCCGACTTGTCGCGCCAGTTCGCGCAGGGAGACCGGTGTGCCGTGGTCGTCGCTGCGATGTTCGATGCGCGCCAGTGCCAGCAAACGGTTGGCCAGGTTGACGGTGGAGTCGGTGGTGGCGGCCATGCCGGCGACGATTTCGCGCAGCGCCGCATTGCTGGCCGCCAGATCCACATCCGGGCGGTCGCACTCGCGCAGCGCCAGTTCGGCCTGCGTCTTGAGCACGGTGAGCGGTGTACGCAACTGGTGCGAGGCGTCGGCGATGAAGCGCCGCTGGCTGTTGATCAGCATGTGCATGCGCGCGCGCGAGCTGTTCAAGGCCGCCACCAGCGGGCGCACTTCCTTGTGCACCAGCGTCGGGTCGACATCGCTGGCGTCGTTGGGATCGCGCGTTTCCACCGCGCTTTTCAGCCGCATCAGCGGTTGCAGCACCAGCCGCACCGCAAACCAGACCAGCAGCGCCACCGCCGCCAGCAACAGCGCTTGCCACACCAGCGTGTCCAGCAGGATCTGGTTGGACAGCACGCGCCGCGCCTCCAGCGTTTCGCCCACCTGAATCAGGGCGATGCCGCGCATCGAGTCGTCGTACACCGGTTGCAGCAGCGCGGCGATGCGTACCGGCTGGCCGTTGTAGTTGGCGTGGTAGAAGCGCACCAGCGCCGGATAGGCTTCCGAGCGCGGCACGTTGGCTGGCACCGGCGGCAGGTCGGCGTAGCCGGAGACGGTTTCGCCGGCGATGCCGGTGACTTTGTAATAGATGCGGCCCAGGGTGTCGGTTTCAAAGCTGTCCAGCGCGACGTAGGGCACGTCGACCACCACCTTGCCGTCGACCACCGAGACGCGTTCCGCCAGCGCGCGGGTGGAGGCCAGCAGCGAGCGGTCATAGGCCGTGTCGGCGGCGTCCAGCGCGTTGCGGTAGACCGAGATGGTGTTCAGCGCCACCAGCACCAGCAAGGGGCCGAGCAGCCAGCGCAGCAGCTGTCCGCGCAAGCTGCCCAGCGTGGCGCCGGGGCCGATGCGGCGGGCGAGCGCGGACAGCAGCGGCATGGCGATCAGGCCGTGCCGACGGCGGCGCGCGGCTGCAGCAGGTAGCCGATGCCGCGCAGGGTGGTGATGACGGCGGCGTCGGGGCCGGGAATGTCGAGTTTTTTGCGCACGCGGTGGATGTACAGGTCGATGGCGTCGATGCCGGCGTCGTCGCCCAGCGAAAACACTTCGTCGAACAGCTTTTCCTTGGAGACGGCGCGGCCGGTGCGCGTGATCAGCGTTTCCAGCACCGCGTGTTCGCGCGGCGTCAGCCCCAGCGGATTGCCGGCATAGCTGAACATGCGGGTGACGGTGTCGAAACTGAGCGCGCCGCAGTTGTGCACCAGTGCCTCGTTGCCTACGCTGCGGCGCAGCAGGGCCTTGACGCGCGCCTCCAGCTCGGCCAGCTCGAACGGTTTGGCCAGATAATCGTCGGCGCCCAGATTCAGGCCCTGCACGCGGTCTTCCAGCCCGCCGCGTGCCGTCAAAATCAGCACCGGCGTCTTGGCGCGCGGGCCGCCGCGCGCGCGCAGGCGCTTGAGCACATCCAGCCCGTCCATGCGCGGCAAGGTCAGGTCGAGGATCACCAGGGCGTAATCCTGCGTGTGGAGCAGGGCATCGGCATCGGCGCCGTTGTCGGCGCATTCCACCGCCAGATGGGCGTCGCGCAGGGCTTTGGCCAGCCAATGCTGCAATTCGGTGTGGTCTTCAACTAACAGTATGCGCATGAGGGACTTGCCAGTTCGTTCAAATAGGTGCAGGGTAAGGCCTGCATCATGGCTCCGGCGCGCCGAAAAGGGAAGTCCCCGCCGCGCTTGTGGTCAGCAGGAGACACTGAAAGACAATTGAAAGATTAATGCTCCTATAGTGGCAGCACTGATTGAAAAATCAGGCACACATAAAAAACTATATCTGGAGACAACTCATGAAGAAATCCTCCCTGGCCCTCGCGGTCCTGGCATCGTTTGCGGCTATTGGCGGCGCCCAGGCCCAATCCAACGTGCAGGTCTACGGTCTGCTGGACGTAGGCATGGAAACCGCCAACAATCAGACGCCCACCGGCGGCAGCATGACCCGCGTGATCTCCGGCGGCATGAATACCTCGCGCTGGGGCCTGCGTGGCAGCGAAGACCTGGGCGGCGGCCTGAAAGCGGTCTTCAATCTGGAAGGCGGCATTCTGATGGACACCGGCGCCCAGGACGGCGCGCTGTTCAAGCGCCAGGCCAACGTCGGCCTGGAAGGCGCCTTCGGCCGCGTGGTGATCGGCCGCTCCTTCACCACCGTGTACGACACCGTGATCGCCTTCGATCCGATGGGCTTCGCGCCGTTCTACTCTTGGGCCACCTCCGGCCCGGCTACCGGCCCAAGCAAATACGGCTTCACGACCGCATATGACAACATTATCAAATATGCCGGCACCTTCGGCGCCTGGAAGGTCGGCGCCAACTACGCCGCCGGCGAGCAGACCACCGGCACGCAGGACAGTGCCAAGGTTGGCTTCAGCACCGCCTACAAGCTCGGCGACGCCAATCTGATGGCGACCTGGGAGCGCAACAACGGCAATACCGTGGTCGCCACCGGCAATCGCGACAAGAACACCGTATGGCACATCGGCGCCAACTACGAAACCGGCCCGTGGAAAATGTGGGCGGTGCTGCGCGACTACAAGCTGGTGGCCGGCAAGGCGCTGACCGCCGATGTCGACGCCACCACCACCTGGGGCGGCGTGGCGTACAAAACCGGCGCCACTACGCTGACCGGCGCGATCTATCACGTCAACGTCAAGAACGTCGCCGCCGGCAAGGACGCCGATCCGACCATGTACGTGGCGCGCTATCGTTACGCGCTGTCCAAGCGCACCGACCTGCATGTGACGGCGGCCTACGCCAAAGCCAAGAACGGCCAGCTCACCGGCCTGTCGCGCGACGACGCCGGCTACGGCACCAACCAGCACGGCCTGACCATCGGCATGCAGCACCGCTTCTAAGGCTGACGATGAAACCCCTGCTGGCACTCATCTGCGCACTGCTGTTCTGCGCAGTTGCCCAGGCGGCGGGAGTGGAGTGCATCGTGCCGTCCAAGCCGGGCGGCGCGATGGACCTGACCTGCAAGCTGGTGCAGAAAGGCCTGGCAGGGCTGCGCGAGACGCCGAATCCGCCGCCGTCGGACATGCACATCAGCTATCTGCCGGGCGGAATCGGCGCGGTGGCGTGGCACTCGCTGGTGCAGCGCCGCCGCACCGAGCCGAATACGCTGGTGGCGTTTTCCGGCGGTTCGCTGCTGAATCTCGCGCAGGGCAAGTTCGGCAAGGTGAAATCGTCGGATGTGCGCTGGGTGGCGGCATTGGGTGCGGACTACGGCATGATCGCGGTGCGCGCCGATTCGCCTTACAAGACGCTGCGCGATCTGGTGACGGCCTTGAAGGCGAATCCGGAAAAGGTGCTGATCGGCGTGTCCGGCACCATCGGCAGCCAGGACTGGCTGAAGATGGCGCTGGTGTCTCGCAGCGTCGGCATCGATCCGAAGGCGCTGCGTTTCGTCGCGCTGGAAGGCGGCGGCGAAGCCTTCACCGCCATGCACGCCAACTTTGTGCAGGTGGTGTCCGGCGACGCCAGCGAGGCCACGCTGTATGCCGCCGGCGGCAATACGCGGGTGCTGGCGGTGCTGTCCGAGCAGCGCCTGCCGGGTGTGCTGGCCAATGTGCCGACCGCACGCGAGCAGGGTATCGATGTGGTGTGGCCGGTCATCCGCGGTGTGTGGATGGGGCCTAACGTATCCGACGCCGATTACCGGCAGTGGGTATCGGCCTTCGACCGGGTGCTGGCCAGCCCGCAATTTGCGCAGATGCGTGCCGCATCTGGTTTATATCCCTTCGGGCTGACCGGCGATGCGCTGGCGGCCTATGTCAAGAAAGCCGTGGACGACTACGGAAAGCGTGCCACCGAACTGGGACTGGTGCGCTAAACAAAAACTTTTGGAGATTATGATGATAGTGAAGACCACTGTAGCCGCCGCATGCGCGTTTTTTGCCGGTTCCGTGCTGGCGCAGGTGCCCGCGGGCTATCCTGCCGACTACCAGAAGATCATCGACGCCGCAAAAAAAGAGGGCAAGCTGGTGATCTACGGCGCCACCGACAGCAAGGCCACGCAGCCGCTGATCAAGGATTTCAGTGCCCTGTATCCGGGCATTACGGTCGAATACAACGACATGAACTCGACCGAGGTGTATAACCGCTTCATCTCCGAAGTGGCGGCCGGCGGCAATACCGCCGACGCCATGTGGTCGTCGGCCATGGACCTGCAAATGCGCCTGGCCTCGGATGGCTATGCGCTGCAGTACAAATCGGTGGAAGCGCCGAAGATTCCGGGTTGGGCGATCTGGGACGACAAGGCTTACGGCACTACCTTCGAGCCGGCCGCCATCGTCTACAACAAGCGCCTGGTGGACGCCAAGGAAGTGCCGCACACGCACGCCGAGTTCGCGGCCCTGATCCAGCAGCCTAAATTCAAGGACAAGGTCACCACCTACGATATCGAGAAATCCGGCGTCGGCTTCATGTTCATGACGCAGGATGCGCGTGAGTTTCCGAAGTTCCTCGATCTGGAAAACGCCTTTGGCGTGTCCAAGGTGCGCGTGCAGTCGTCCACCGGCACCATGATGGAGCGCATCTCCTCGGGCGAAAACCTGATCGGCTACAACGTGCTGGGCTCCTACGCGCTGGTGCGCGCCAAGACCGATCCGTCGATCGGCGTGGTGCTGCCGAAGGATTACACGCTGGTGATGTCGCGCGTGTTCTTCATCAACAAGGCCGCCAAGAACGTCAACGCCGCCAAGCTGTGGCTGGACTACATGCTGTCGCATCGCGGCCAGACCATCATCGCCAACGACTCCAAGCTGTTCGCGATCCGCGCCGACGTCACCGGCGAAACCACTTCGGCAGACCTGATCAAGCAAATCGGTGCAGACAAGATCAAGCCGGTGCCGGTCCATCCTATCCTGCTGCAGTTCCTGGGACCGGCCAAGCGCATGGCCTTCCTCAAGCAGTGGAAAGAAACCGCAGGTAAAAAGTAAGAGGCACGCATCATGCAAACACTCGCTCACTCCAGCCGGCCGGGCATCAACTGGCCGCGCGGTGTGGTGGTAACGCTGGCCGCCAGCGCTATCTTCCTGCCGCTGATCCTGATTTTTTATCAAAGCTTTTTGAATGCGCCGTTCTTCATGCCGGCCAAGGAGCTGGGCCTGGACGCCTACCGCTTCATCTTTGACGATCCCGATTTTGCGGTGGCGTTCAAGAATGCGCTCCTGCTGGCCACCGGGCTGGCGGTGATCGCCGTGCCGCTGGGCGGCATGCTGGCCTTCCTCATGATCCGCACCGACCTGCCGGGCAAGGGCTTCATCGCGCCTTGCCTTCTGGTGCCCATCTTCGTTTCGCCGATGGTGATGGGCTTTGGCTACGTGGTGGCGATGGGGCCGGTGGGCTTCTACTCGCTGTGGGCCAAGGATCTTCTCGGCTTCATCCCGTGGAATATTTACTCCTTCACCAGCATCGTGGTGATCGCCGGCCTGACGCACGTGCCGCACGTCTATCTGTACGCCTCGTCGGCGTTGAAGAGCCTCGGCTCGGACGTGGAAGAGGCGGCGCGCGTCACCGGCGCCTCGCCGCTGCAGGTGATGTTCAACGTCTCGCTGCCGATGATTACGCCAGCGCTGGCCTATGCCGGCGTGCTGGTGTTCTTCCTCGGCTTTGAAGTCTTCGGCCTGGTGCTGGTGCTGGGCGATCCGGAGGGCCACATGGTGCTGGCCACCTATCTGTACAAGCTGACCAACAAGCTGGGCACGCCGTCGTATCACCTGATGGCCGCCGTTGCGGTCTGCCTGGTGATGGTGACCATGCCGCTGGTGATGGTGCAGCGCTGGCTGCTCAAGTCGGCCAACAAGTTCGTGTCGATCAAGGGCAAGGGCGCGCGCAGCAAGGCCATGCCGCTGGGCCGCTGGAAGTGGCTGGCGTTCGCGCTGATCTTCGGCTGGCTGATGTTCACCATCATCATGCCGATGTCGGGCATCGTGCTGCGCTCCTTCGTGCAGTACTGGGGCGAGGGCGTCAAGCTGGCCGACGTGCTGACCTTGCAGCACTTCCGCGAAATCCTGGAACAACCGGCGCTGATGCGCGGCATCCTCAACACGGTGCTGATCGGCGTGATCGGCGGCGGCTGCGCGGTGATCTGCTACTGCGCCATCGCGCTGGCCATGCACCGCAAGCCGGACATGATCACCCGCTTCCTCGACTACAGCGTGCTGGTGCCGCGTGCGGTGCCGGGCCTGCTGGCCGGCCTGTCCTTCCTGTGGGTGTTCCTGTTTGTGCCTAGCTGGCTCGATGGCGCCTTGCGCGGCATGGACAACGGCGCGGCGATCTGGCTGAGCGAACATGCGATACCGGCGCTGCGCTCGATGCGCTCCACCATCTTCGCCCTGTGGCTGGCGTATTCGGTGGTGTGGCTGGCTTACGGCATGCGTTTGATTTCGACCGCGCTGCTGCAAGTGGGGCCGGAACTGGAGGAGGCTGCGCGCGCCGTCGGCGCCACCCGCGGCAAGGTGACGCGCGATGTTACCGTCCCGCTGATCAAATACGGGCTGCTGGGCGCGTGGCTGATGGTGTTCCTGATTTTTGAACGCGAGTATTCGACCGGCGTGTACCTGCTGTCGCCCGGCACCGAGGTCATCGGCGCGCTGCTGGTGTCGCTGTGGGCGAGCGGTTCCACCGATCTGGTGGCGGCGCTTTCGTTCATCAATATCGCGCTGGTGGCCGTGGGCCTGGGCGTGGCGCTGCGCTTCGGCGTCAAGCTGCATAACTGAGGTAGACATTATGAAACGAGACATCATGACCAACGAACTGACTGTCAACGAGCTGCACCTGGACTACGGCAGCGGCGCCAGCGCCAACCCGATTCTCAAGGGCGTGTCCATGCACCTGCAAAAAGGCGAAGTGGTGGCGCTGCTCGGCCCATCGGGCAGCGGCAAGACCACGCTGCTGCGTGCCGTGGCCGGGCTGGAAAGCCCGAAGGCCGGCACCATCGCCATCGGCGAGCGCAATGTGTTCGACGGCTCGAAAGGCTTCGAAATGCCGGCCGAGCAGCGCAACCTCGGGCTGGTGTTCCAGTCCTACGCCCTGTGGCCGCACAAGACGGTGTTCGACAACGTGGCCTATGGCCTCAAGCTGCGCAAGCTGGGCGCGGCCGAAATCAAGGACAAGGTCAGCGACGTGTTGAAAAACCTGGGCCTGGGCCATCTGGCGGAACGCTTCCCGCACCAGCTGTCCGGTGGCCAGCAGCAGCGCGTGGCGATTGCGCGCGCGCTGGTCTACAACCCGCCGGTGATTCTGCTGGACGAACCGCTGTCCAATCTGGACGCCAAGCTGCGCGAGGAGGCGCGCGCCTTCCTGCGCGAGCTGATCGTGCGCATGGGCTTGTCGGCGCTGATGGTCACGCACGACCAGGCGGAGGCGATGGCGATTTCGGACCGCATTCTGCTGCTCAATAACGGCAAGATCGAGCAGCAGGGCACGCCGCAAAGCATGTATGAAACGCCGGACACCCTGTTCACGGCGGAGTTCATGGGCAGTAACAACCGCCTGCCGGCGCGCGTGATCCAGCGCGAAGGCCAGCAGGTGCAGCTGGAAGTCAATGGCGCCCGCCTGCAAGCGACCGCGCGCGGCAACGGTGGCGGCGAGGCTGCCCTGATTCGTGTGGAGGAAGTGAAAGTCAGCGCCACGCAGGTTGACAACGCCATCGAGCTGCCGCTGCTGACCTGCATGTATCTCGGCGACCGCTTCGAGTGCCTGTTCAAGAGCGCCAACGGCGAGATCAGCCTGCGTGCCTATACAAAATACCGACTGGACCCGGGCCGCTACTGGCTGCAACTGCCGTCCGATAAGCTCTGGGTGTTCTAAGCACACCTCTTTTAACCTGGCGGCCCGCAAGCATGCGGGCCGTTTTTTTTTACTTATCTTTGTTTTTTGTCATACGGGGAATGGCCCAAGACCGCAGACTGGACAGATGCCGAATACCGTCCTGCCTGTCCGTTACGATCTGCCCTGGAAAGCCGCATTGGCGCATGCTTTCCATCCCTTCATGGATCTCTACTTTCCGGATCTCTGCGCTCACATCGATTGGCGGCAGCGGGCGCGTTTCCGCGACAAGGAGCTGGCTGGTTTTGGTATCGGGGCTACGCCGGACGTCATGGTAGCCGACAAGCTCGTCGAGATATACCTGCGCGATGGGTGTCAGCGACGGGTGCTGATCCACATTGAAATCCAGGCCCAGCATGATAGCAATCTGGCGCGCCGCGTGCACGACTATAACTACCGCATTGGTAAGACATACCGCCTGCCGGTGATTAGCCTGGTCGTGTTGGCCGATGCGAGTCCCAAATGGCGCCCAAGCGTTTTTCGTCAGCATGCGCACGGAACGACGATGAGGTTCTCCTTCACCACCGCCAAGCTGCTTGATATTGCCGCAGACCCCAATGCACTGGCGGCTTCGCACAACCCGATTGCGTGGGTCACGCTGGCTCATTTGCTTACGCTGCAGGCCCGTCATGATCCATATGTGATCTATGCAGCCAAGCTGCATATGACGCAGCTACTGTTCCTGCACCGTTGGAAGCAGCGGCGCATAATTGTCTTATTCAACGTGATTAACTGGATGATGTCCTTGCCTGAACCGCATCAGCGACGTTACTGGAGGGCTGTTCTCCAGTTGGAAAAGGAGCACGATATGAAATTGTTTAACCCATTGGAACAAATGTTCATCGACGATGGCATGAAAAAAGGCCTTGAGCAAGGTCGGCGAGAAGGTCTGGAGCGAGGAATGGAGAAAGGGCTGGAACAAGGGCGGGAACAAGGGCGGGCAGAGGGGGCGGTAGCGCTATTGGCGAGGCAGCTTACACAACGTTTTGGGCCTTTGCCACAAACTGTCCAGAAACGCTTGACCAAGGCCAATGTGGCACAAGTGGAAGCCTGGAGTGACGCGCTGGCGGGAGCGCAATCGCTGAAGCAAGTCTTTGACTCCTCACAATAATCGCTAAAGTTTTATTGGTTTCTGCTAAGAAATGTGAGTTTTAGAGAGAATTGTAGCTAATCGGTGCACAATTTTGAAACCAGAATCATACAATAGTTGCTGTAAATCTATTTAATTCATCGAATCATGTGATCGCTAGTTTATAATTTGAAAAGCACGCCTGTTGGCCTCTTTCTGAACAAATTATCAATACATGCTTACACAAGGCGTTCGGTTTTCTATTGTCAGGCACGCCTGCTGGGCGCCTGGCTTGAGCACGCCTGAAGCATGGGCCGCATGGGCGCAGGCGCCTCAAACGATCATGCCGGGAGCGGAACCGGGCGTAAAGGCGATGCCTGCCATGCTGCGCCGCCGCGCCGGCTTCCTGGGCAAGATGGCGCTGGAAGTGGCTTATCAGTGCCTTGATGGCCGTAGCGATATCCCTACCGTGTTCTGTTCGCGTCACGGCGACGTGACGCGCGCCGTGGATTTGCTGACCGGTCTGTCCCGCGACGAGGCATTGTCGCCCACGGCATTTGGCATGGCGGTGCACAATGCCATTCCCGGATTGTTCACCATTGCCCGTAGCGATCGCGCGAATCACATCGCGCTGGCGGCCGGTGCGGCGACGATAGAGCATGCGGTGATCGAAGCATGCGGTTTGCTGGCGGATGGTGCTCAGTCGGTGCTGTTGGTGGCGTGTGATTGTCCGTTGCCAGAGTTGTTCGCGCCTTTCGAGGATTGCGAGGAACAGCCCTACGCGTGGTCGTGGTTGATGACGGCTGCCGGGCCGGATGCGGTGTCGCTAAGCTGGAGTGCGAGCGATGAAATACCCTCCGCCGGCATGCCCGGCGGGTTGCAAGTGGCTGCTTTCCAGTTGGGGGAGGCGCGCAGCATGGAACGTTGCGACGGCCGCCTGTGCTGGCGCTGGAGCCGCGATGCCTGACCTGATGCAGTATTTGTCGCTTTGCTGGCGCGTGTTTGCCACCGGGCTGAGTTTTGTGATGTTCGGCATCGGTGGTGTGGTGCTGCGGGTCTTGGTGTTCCCGCTGTTGAATGTGTTTGTCCTGCAGCCGCAGCAGCGCGTGGTCGCGGCGCGCGCAATCATCCGGCTCGCCTTCCGCGCTTACGTCGATTTAATGCGCCTGCTTGGCGTGCTGCGGTACCAGATTCGCGGCCTGGAAAAGCTGGAGCGCGGCGGCCTGCTGATACTGGCGAATCATCCGACGCTGATCGATACCGTGTTCCTGATGGCGTTTGTGAAGAACGCCGACTGTATCGTCAAGAGTGCGCTGTGGAATAACCCATTCACGCGGGGACCGGTGCGGGCTGCCGGCTACATCCGCAACGACATCGGCGCAGGTCTGGTGGCGGACTGCATCGCCACGCTGGAGCGGGGCAATAACCTGATCGTGTTCCCCGAGGGGACGCGTACACCCGGCAATGGTGTCATCAGTATGAAGCGCGGCGCGGCCAATATCGCCGTGCGCGGTGCGCGCGACATGACACCGGTGTTGATCCGCTGCGAGCCGGCGACGCTGGGCAAGGGGGAGAAGTGGTGGCGCGTGCCGCCGCGCCGGGTGCTGATACAGATCGATGTGCAGGATGACCTGGCGATCGCAAGGTTTACCGACAACGGCGTCAGTGAAGTGCTGGCGGCGCGTCAACTGACAGAGTTTTTACAAGATTATTTTACCGGGAAGTGCCAAAGCCATGCTTGAACTGGAAGTGAAAGAACTGATTATCGATGTCCTGCAACTGGAGGATATGACCCCGGAAGACATCGATAGTGCGGCGCCATTGTTTGTCGAAGGCCTGGGTCTCGACTCTATCGATGCGCTGGAGCTGGGTGTGGCCCTGCAAAAGAAGTACGGTATCTCCCTGTCGGCAGACTCGGAAGATACGCGCCGCCATTTCGCCTCGGTGCAGGCGCTGGCGGCAATGATTGAAAGTCACAGGAAGAAGTAAAAAGAAGGGATGTAAAAAATGATCGATTTGAATGAACTGAGCAGGGATCAACTGCAAACCTGGGTGGTGGATCTGCTGGTAGAGATGTTTGAGCTCGACAAGTCGGAACTCACCGCTGAATCCAACCTGTACGCCGACCTGGATATCGACAGTATCGACGCGGTGGACCTGGCTGTGAAGCTGAAGCAGATGACGGGCAAGCGCCTGGCGCCGGAAGTGTTCAAGAATATCCGCACCATCGGCGACGTGGTGGATGCCTTGGCCGGATTGACGGAGCAGGCGGCGTAAGCATCATGCCGATGACTGTTTTAACGGTGGTGGTGACGCTGCTGTACCCATTGGCGATCTGGTTCGGCCACGGCAAAGTGGAGCCACGCTGGCTGGCAGCCTTGCTGCTGCTGGCGGCTGCCACGCGGCTGCCAGCGCTGAAACTGAGCAGCGTTGCGCGCTGGTCGGTGGCTGGTGCGCTGGTATTGGTCGGCTGCGCCATCTGGAGTAATCTGCTGCTGCCTTTAAAACTATACCCGGTGCTGGTGAGCATGGCGTTGCTGGCCGGTTTCGGCTACAGCCTGACCACCCCGACGTCCGCAGTGGAGCGCATGGCGCGTCTGGGCGGACAAGAGTTTCCGCCAGCGGTGCAGGCTTATATGCGTAAAGTGACGCAGGTGTGGTGCGGTTTCTTTGTGCTGAACGGCATGATTGCGTTTGGTACCGCGCTGTGGGCATCGGAGGCGGTATGGTCGCTGTACACCGGCGTGGTGTCGTATGCCCTGATGGGCATTTTGTTTGGTGCAGAGTACCTGGTACGGCTGCGCTTCAAGCGTTTGCATCATGTCTGACCGGATCGATCATTTATGCGCCGCCATTGCGGCCCGGCCGCCCGATGGCGTGATCGGCTGGCGAGGTGCGGAACGAATCGGCAACCTGGCTTTCCTGGCGCGCGTGCATGCGTGGCATGGCCTGTTGAGCGCTCGTGCTGAACGCAATTTCGCGCTGTATCTGGAGGACAGTATCGAGTTTGGCGCGGCGCTGCTGGGCGCCTGGCATGCGGGGAAAACGGTGTGGTTGAGCGCCGACACGCTGCCCGCCACGTGCGCGTCGTTGCGTGCATCGGTGGACGGCTTCCTGGGCGAGTTCCCGGCTGACCTGATGCCTTTGCAGCCGCATGCCGCGTTGCCGGTGTCGCCTGCCGGCGGCCTGAATGCGCATCTGGATGGCGACATGCCGGCGCTGGTGGTGTTCACTTCCGGCAGTACGGGCGCGGCGCAAGCGATTCCAAAAAAACTGTCGCAGCTTGCCAGTGAGGTGGCCACGCTGGAAGTGCTGTTTGGCCGTCGCGTGGGCGACGCAGCCGTTTGGGCGACGGTATCGCACCAGCATATCTACGGCTTGCTGTTCAAGGTGCTGTGGCCTCTTGCCGCGTGCCGCGCCATTCACGCCTTGAGCGTGATTTATCCAGAAGAGTTGACGCAGGTATTGGCCGCTGCGCCCTGTGTGCTGGTGGCCAGCCCCGCGCATTTAAAGCGCCTGCCGGAGCATCTGGACTGGCGCGCGGCAGCGGGCATGCTGCGCGCGGTTTTTTCGTCCGGCGCTCCGCTGGCGCCGGATTCCGCTTTGGCGGCGGGCGCTTTACTGGGCACTGTGCCGGTGGAAGTGTATGGCAGCTCGGAGACGGGCGGCATCGCATGGCGCCAGCGCGTGAATATCGACGACAACGCGTGGACGCCATTCCCGACGGTAGACTGGCGCCTCGACGAAGAGGATGGCGCGCTGGAAGTGCGTTCGCCGCATCTGGCGGACGACAACTGGCTGACGCTGGCCGACCGTGCGCAGCGCAGCGGCGGGCAAGGCTTCCTGCTGCTGGGGCGCCGCGACCGTATCGTCAAGATTGAAGAAAAGCGCATTTCGCTGAGTGCCATGGAGGCGGCGCTGACCGCGTCGGGCCTGGCCGCCGAAGCGCGCGTGTTGGTGGCCGAAGCGGTGGCCGGCGAGCGCCAGCGCCTGGCCGCCTTCATTGTGGCGACCGCGGAAGGCCGCTCGGTGCTGGAGCGCGAGGGCAAGGTGGCGCTCAACAATCGCCTGCGCGCCGTGCTGGCGACGGTAACGGAAGCCGTTGCGTTGCCGCGCCGCTGGCGCTATCTGGAGCAGATGCCTGTCAACGCGCAAGGCAAGACCACCATGACATCGCTGCTGGCGTTACTTGATGGCGAACGCCCCAGGTTTCCGCAGATGCGTGAACTGGAACGCGGGGCGGAGCGCGTGGTGCTGGAAGTGACCGCGCCGGCCAACCTGCTGTACTTCGATGGACACTTCGACATTGCGCCTATTCTGCCCGGGGTGGTGCAAATCAATTGGGCCATCCACTATGGCCGCCAGTATTTCACCTTGCCGCCTGTATTCAAAGGCATGCAGCAGTTGAAGTTCCAGCAGGTGGTGGCGCCGGAAATTGCGGTGCGGCTCGAACTGGCGCATGATCCCGTCAAAGGCAACCTTCAATTCCGCTACGTTTCGGAAGCGGGGCAGCATGCCAGCGGCCGCATTCTGTTTGGAGACGCCGATGTTTAAGCCGGTGATCGTGATCCCGGTCTATAACCACGAGCACGCGATCGGCACGGTGGTGGCCGGCCTGTTGCTTCATGAGGCGCCGTGCATGCTGGTGGACGACGGCAGTTCGGCGTCTTGCGCTGCGGTGCTGGACGCGCTGGCGCGCGAGCATGCGGCCAAGGTGGAGCTGGTGCGCCTGCCGTACAATCAAGGTAAAGGCGCTGCCGTGTTGACAGGCTTCCGCCAGGCCGCGGAGCGCGGCTACACGCACGTACTGCAAATCGACGCCGATGGCCAGCACGACACCGCTGACGTGCCGAAATTCCTGGCGCTGGCCGAGGCACATCCTGCGGCCATCGTCAGCGGCCACCCGGTCTACGATGAGTCGGTGCCGAGAGCGCGGCTGTACGGCCGCTACGCCACGCACGTCTGGGTGTGGATCAATACGCTGTCGCTGGAGATCCGCGACTCGATGTGCGGTTTCCGCGTTTATCCGGTAGCGCCGGTGAATGCCCTGGCCGCACGCCGCCAGATTGGCGTCCGCATGAATTTTGATACTGACATCATCGTGCGCCTGTTCTGGGATGGCCTGCGCGTAATCAACGTTGCGACGCGCGTGTCCTATCCCACGGATGGCGTATCGCATTTCCGCGTATGGCGCGACAATGTATTGATCTCCTGGATGCACACGGTACTGTTCTTTGGCATGCTGCCGCGCATCCCCCGGCTGCTGGCGCGAAAATGGCAGGTCAAATGAGCACGCGCGGCTTGCACTGGGCCTCGATCAACGAGGTCAGTTTCGTCGCTGGCATGCGTTTGCTGTTCTGGATTTGTCGTATCTTCGGCCGTTGGCCGTTCCGCATGGTGCTGTACCCGGTGCTGGCGTGGTACGTGCTGACCAAACCGCTGCCGCGCCGCGCATCGCGCGAGTACCTGCGTCGCGTGGCCGCTCACGGCGGTGCCAGGCTGCCCGGCGTCATGCGCCACTTTGCGGCGTTTGGCGAAAGTATTCTCGACAAGATGCTGCTGTGGGGAGGCTTGTTTGAATTGGATAGTGTGGAGCTGCACGGCGCGAGGCTGATTAGCGATGCGGTGGCGGCGGGCAAGGGCGGCTTGCTGATCTGCGCCCACCTGGGCAACCTGGAACTGTGCCGCGTGCTGTCGCGTCAGCGGCGCGATATCAAACTGACGGTACTGGTGCATACCAAGCACGCACAAGCTTTCAACGCCATGCTGGGCCGCCTTAATCCGGAGAGCCAGCTGAACCTGATGCAGGTGACCGAAATGTCGCCGGCAACGGCGATCATGCTGTCCGAGCGCGTGGCGCGCGGTGAGTTTGTCGTCATCGCCGGCGACCGTATCCCGGTCTCGCACAATCCGCGCGTGGCGGTGGCGGAATTTATCGGCGCACCCGCCGCATTCCCGGTCGGTCCGTATGTCCTTGCCAGCGTACTGCAATGCCCTGTCTTCCTGCTGTTCTCGATCCGCAGTGGCGACAAGTCGGAAGTGCACTTTGAGCATTTCCGCGACGAGGTGCGCATTCCGCGCCAGGGCCGCGATGCCGCATTGAACTCGCTGGCCGCCGACTATGCTCATCGCCTGGAACACTACACCCTGCGCGCCCCGCTGCAGTGGTTTAATTTTTACGATTTCTGGCACTTACCTCACTTGGAAAACTCCGATGCACCTCGCTGACATCGCTCAACTCAATAACACGCCGCGCGCCGTGCGCTTCGACCAGGGCCGGTTGACCATCAATGACATCGTCGATATCGCCGAGGGTCGTGCCAACGCCGTGCTGTCTGACGATCCGGCGTTTCGCGCCGCCATTCAGCGTGGCGCCGACTTCCTCGATCGCCTGCTGCGCGAGGACGGCACCATCTACGGCGTCACCACCGGCTATGGGGACTCCTGCACGGTGACCGTGCCGCTGGAACTGGTGCCGGACCTGCCGCATCACCTGTACACCTATCACGGCGTGGGCCTCGGAGAGTACTTCACGCCGGCGCAAACGCGCGCCATCCTGGCCTCGCGCCTGGCGTCGCTGAGCAAAGGCCATTCCGGCGTGAGTGTCGAGCTGTTGCTGCAAATTACCCGCCTGCTGGATGCCGGGCTGCTGCCTTTGATTCCATCGGAGGGATCGGTCGGCGCCAGCGGCGACCTGACACCGCTGTCCTATCTGGCGGCAGTGCTGTGCGGCGAGCGCGAAGTATGGCGCGATGGCGTGCAGGTGCCGGCGGCGCAAGCCTTGCAGGAAGCCGGCATCACGCCGCTGCGCCTGCGCCCGAAAGAAGGCCTGGCCATCATGAACGGCACCGCCGTGATGACCGCGTTGGCTTGCCTGGCGTATGACCGCGCCGATTATCTGGTTAAGCTGGCTACCCGCATCACCGCCATGTCGTCGTTTGCCATGGACGGCAACGCGCATCACTTTGACGAAGTGCTGTTCTCGGCCAAACCTCATCAAGGCATGCAGCAAGTGGCTGCGTGGCTGCGCAGCGATCTGCCGACCGAGCAATGGGAGCGTAACGGCAAGCGCCTGCAAGATCGCTATTCTATCCGCTGCGCACCGCACGTGATCGGCGTGCTGGCCGACGCCATGCCGCTGTTCCGCAGCATGATCGAGAATGAACTGAACAGCGCCAATGACAACCCGCTGATCGATGCCGACAACGGGCGCGTACTGCACGGCGGTCATTTCTACGGCGGCCACATCGCTTTCGCCATGGACGGCATGAAAAACGCGGTTGCCAACCTGGCCGACCTGCTGGACCGCCAGATGGCGCTGCTGGTCGATAGCCGCTACAACCATGGCCTGCCGGCCAACCTGTCCGGCGCCAAAGGCGAGCGCGCGCCGATCAACCACGGCCTCAAGGCCTTGCAGATCAGCGCCTCGGCATGGACGGCGGAAGCACTCAAGGCGACCATGCCTGCCTCGGTGTTCTCGCGATCGACCGAATGCCACAATCAGGATAAGGTCAGCATGGGCACCATTGCCGCGCGCGATTGCCTGCGCGTGCTGGAGTTGACCGAGCAAGTGGTGGCAGCGTTGCTGATCACCGTGCGCCAAGGGGTGTGGCTGCGCCAGCAAGTCAGCCCGGAACTGCAGCTGCATGCCGCGCTGGCGGGCATGCAGGATGCCCTGGCGGCCGATCTGCCGCCGGTGGAAGAAGACCGTCGCCTTGAGCCGGACCTGCGCCTGATGCTGGAGCGTATCCGTTCGCAGGAATGGGATCTGTATGCGTAAGCCAAAAGAGAGTCGCTGGTTTGCCGAGGTCGAAATGCAGGTCCAGTTCTTCGACCTGGATCCGATGGAGATCGTCTGGCACGGCCGCTACGTCAAGTACCTGGAAGTGGTGCGCTGCGCCTTGCTGGACAAGATAGGCTACAACTATCCGCAGATGAAGGAGTCCGGCTATGCGTGGCCGGTGATCGACATGCAGCTGCGTTATATTGGCTCGGCCACCTTCGGCCAGAAGCTCAAGCTGCGCGCCGATATCGTCGAGTGGGAAAACCGCCTGAAGATCGATTACCTTATCACCGATGCGGAAACCGGCAAGCGCCTGAACCGCGCCACCACCACGATGGTGGCTGTGGATATCGCCACCAGGGAGATGTGTTTCGTTTCGCCGCCGGTGCTGTTTGAAAAACTGGGGATCAGTCCTGATGAACAAGCTTAATTATATGATGGCCGCAGTGCTGCTGGCTGGCGCCGCTTCCGCGCCAGCCGCGATTCCGGCCGCTAAAATCCAGGCCATGCTGGCCAAGCCTGCGCTGATGTGCGGCCGTTTCGACCAGAGCAAACAGCTGGCGGGCATGAAAAAGCCGCTCGCTTCCGAAGGCCGCTTCTGCGTCATCGCCGGCAAAGGGGTCTTGTGGCGCACGCTCAAGCCCTTTCCAAGCACGCTGCGCCTGACGCGCGACGAAATCGTCAATTACCAGGGCGATCGCGTGGCGATGCGCCTGGACGCCAAGACCGAACCAACGGTACGCATGATTAACAACGTGCTGTTCTCGCTGTTGTCCGGCGACCTGGGCCAGCTCGATACCTTGTTCGACGGCGACGGCACGGTCGATGCCAGCAGCTGGAACGTGGCGCTCAGGCCGCGCCAGGCCGCGCTGGAAAAAGCCATCGGCACCATCAAGCTGGAAGGCGGCGCGTATGTGAAGTCCATTGTCATGAACGAGGGCAGCGGCGACCGCACCACCATCGTGTTTTCCGAGATTAAAACCGGCGAAGGCGCGATGAGCAAGGAAGAGGCGGCGCTGTTTTGACCCGCACCCGACAATTCGCGCTGCTGTGGGCTATGGCGGTTTGCCTGCTGCTGGGGCATAACACCTGGCTGTGGGCGGTAAAGCGCATCGTGCCCGATACCGACATCATGGCGCTGTTGCCGGTGCAGGAGCGCGACCCGGTGTTGCAGGCGTCGTTCAACCACATGGTGGACGCGGCGCAGCAGCGGATCATTGTGCTGGTTGGCGCGACGGATTGGGACGATGCCAAACGCGCCGCCACGGCGTACGGCAAGGTGCTGGCGGCGCATCCGGATATGCTGGAGATATCGTCCGCCAGCGAGCAGACGCAGGGCGAGTGGCTGTCGCTGTTCCAGCGGCATCGCCTGACGCTGCTGACGGCGCAACAGGAACAGCAGTTGCGCGAGCAGCCGGCGCAGTTCTGGCTGGAGGCCGCGCTGGCCAAGCTGTATGCACCGTTTGGCGGACCGAAGCTCGGCTCGTGGCAGGACGATCCATTTGGCCTGTTCGGTGGCTGGGTGCAGGAGCGCGCGCAGGAGACGCCGGTGCGTCCGCGCGACGGCCACCTGTTTGTCGCAGACGGGCAGCATCAGTATGTGCTGCTGCCGATGACGCTGAAAGTGCCCGCATTGTCGATGACGGCGCAGGAGACGGTGCTGCCGCTGTTGCTGCAGGCCGGCCAGGCGGCACGCAAGGCCGTGCCGCAAGCGGAGATTATCCAGGCCGGTGTGATACTACATGCGGCTAACGCCAGCGCGCAGGCGAGCGGCGAGGTATCGACCATCGGCATCGGTTCGCTGCTCGGCATCGTCCTGCTGATGTGGTTCGCCTTCCATTCGTTTAAGCCGATTTCGCTGATCCTGCTGTCCATCGGCATCGGCTGCCTGGGGGCGCTGTCGGTGTGCTGGCTGCTGTTCGGCCGTATTCATTTAATGACGCTGGTGTTTGGCGCAAGCCTGATCGGCGTGGCGCAGGACTATGGCATCTACTTCTTGTGCAACCGTCTTGCGGCCGATGAAAAACTGGATTCGCCAACGCTGCTCAAACGTTTGCTGCCCAGCCTGGGCCTGACGCTGCTGGCGGCGGTGATCGGCTACATGGGACTGGCGCTGACGCCGTTTCCGGGCTTGCGCCAGATGGCGGTGTTCTCGGCGCTGGGGCTGGTGTTTGCATGGCTGACGGTGGTGTTCTGGTTCCCGGTATTGATCGGCAGTCGTACAGTGAAGAGTGGTGGTCTGGTGCGCAACTACGGCGCGGCATTGGCGCATTGGCCGTTATTGCGTCCGAACCGCACGGCGCTGCTATTGGTGCTGGCCTTTGTGCTGGCGGCCGGCTACGGCGTGACGCGGCTCGGCGCCAATGACGATATCCGCCTGTTGCAAAATCCGCCCAAACACTTGATCGACGACCAGATCAAGTTGAGCAAGCTGCTGGATGCGCCGACGCCGGTGCAGTACTTCCTTGTGCGCGCCGCTTCGGTCGAAGAGTTGCTGCAACGGGAAGAAGCGCTGAAGGCGCGGCTGGACAGCTTCATCGCCGAAAAGCGCATCAGCGGCTACCAGGCGATCTCGAACTGGGTGCCGTCCGCGCGCACGCAAGGGGCGCGCCGCGCGCTGATCGAAGAAAAGCTGCTGGCCGATGGCGGCCCGCTGCAAGGCATTGCCGCGCAAACCGGCGAAGACGCGCAATGGGTGGCGGCGACGCGCAACCGCCTGCTGGCTGCCGCCGCGCCGCTGTCGCTGGATGGTTTCCTGCAATCGCCGGCCAGCGAGCCCTGGCGCCATCTGTGGTTAGGCGAAAACAACGGCGTCCATGCCAGCATCGTCGCCCTGCGCGGCATGAGCAATGCCTCGGCGTCGCAGGTGTTGCTGGCAGCCCAGGGGCTCGACGGCGTGCAGTGGGTGGACAAGGTGGCCGAGATTTCGTCGGTGCTGGGCCGCTATCGCCAGGATATGAGCTGGGTGGTGCTGGGCGCTTATCTGGTGGTGCTCGCGCTGCTGTTCCGGCGTTATCGCGGCCGCACCTGGCGGGTGCTGGCGCCGACCGCGCTGGCCAGCGTGACGACGCTGGCGGTATTCGGCTACACCGGCCAGAACCTGCAGTTGTTCCACGTGCTGGCGCTGATGCTGTTGCTGGGCGTGGGCGTCGATTACGGCATCTTCATGCAGGAGCAGCCGGATCGCGGCGACCCCACGCCGTGGCTGGCGGTGGGCATGTCGGCGGCGAATACCATTTTGTCCTTTGGCTTGCTGGGCCTGAGCTCAACCCCGGCATTGCAGGCATTTGGCCTGACGATGCTGATGGGGACCGCACTGGTTTGGTTGTTTGTTCCCTGTTTTGGTTCTATCAAAGAAAGCACGCATGACTGAAGCAATCAAGAGCGAAACCGTAGAAATCCTGATCGTGGGCGCCGGGCCGGCTGGTTCGGTCGCTGCCGCGCTGCTGCGCCAGCAAGGCAGGCAGGTGCTGGTGATAGAGCGCGAGCAGTTCCCGCGCTTCTCCATCGGCGAAAGCCTGCTGCCGCAAAGTATGGCTTACCTTGAGCAGGCAGGGATGTTGCGGGCAGTGGTGGAAGCTGGCTTCCAGTTCAAGAACGGCGCGGCTTTCATGCGCAACGGCTGCTATACGGACTTCGACTTCCGCGACAAGCATACGCCGGGCTGGGGCACCACCTATCAGGTGCAGCGCGCCGACTTTGACCATGTGCTGGCCAAGGAGGCAGAGCGCTTCGGCGCCGAGATCCGCTATCGCCACGAGGTGCTCGATATCGCCCTGGGACAGGCGGCCGGCGGCGCGCGCGTCACGGTCAAGGCGCCGGACGACGCGGTGTATGAAGTCAACGCAGGATTTATCCTGGACGCCAGCGGCTTCGGCCGCATCCTGCCACGCCTGCTGAAACTGGAGACGCCGTCGAACTTCCCGGTGCGCGGCGCAATCTTCACGCACATCGAAGACGGCATCCGCGGCAGCGGCTTTGACCGCAACAAGATCCGCGTGACCGTGCATCCACAGCACTGCAATGTATGGTTCTGGACCATCCCCTTTGCCGGCGGCCGTTGCTCGCTGGGCGTGGTGGCGGAGACTTCCTTCCTCGATCGCTATCAGGGAACGCCGACCGAACGCCTGCAAGCCATCGTCGCGGAAGAGCCATCGCTGCATGCGCTGCTGGCGAACGCCCAATGGGACACGCCGGCACGCCAGATCGTCGGCTACTCGGCCAACGTGGAACGCCTGTGGGGCGAGGGTTACGCGCTGCTGGGGAATGCGGGCGAGTTCCTGGATCCGGTGTTCTCGTCCGGCGTGACCATCGCCTTCAAGTCGGCCAGCCTGGCGGCAGCGGCGCTGGAGCGTCAGTTCAAGGGCGAGACGGTGGATTGGCAGGCCGATTACGGCGTGCCGCTGCGGCGCGGCGTGGATACGTTCCGCGCTTTCGTGGAGTCCTGGTACAAGGGCGGCTTCCAGCAGATTATCTTCCATGAAAATAAGCAGCCGGATGTGCGCCGCATGATTTCCTCGATCCTGGCCGGCTATGCCTGGGACCAGAGCAATCCGCTGGTCAGGGAAACGCCGCGCAGGCTGGCGGCACTGGAGGCTTTGTGCACGCCCGCCTGACGACGCGCAGCGCAGCGCTGGCTGCGGCGCTGGTGCTGGCCGGCTGCGCATCCGCACCGCGCCAGCCGGAAGCGCGCCTGGGCCTGAAGCTGGCGCCGGCGGCGCTGGGGACTTCCATCAGCGTGCAGCAGCACCTGAAGGTGGAGCGCGAGGGCCGCACCGACGACCTGGACGTGGCCTTGCAGGTCGAGCCTGATGCTATCGATGTGGTAGGCCTGGCATTCGGCCAGCGCGTACTGACTTTGCATTACGATGGCAAGGAACTGAGTTCGTGGCGCCACCTGATGCTGCCCTCGCAGGTGCGCGCCGAAGATGTGCTGGAAGATATCCAGCTGACCTTGTGGCCAGCCGACGCTGTGGCGGCGGCGTTGCCGTCCGGCTGGCAGGTGTCGGAGCAGGGCAAGGTTCGGACGTTGACGCTGGCCGGCGAGCCTGTCATGCGGATAGTCTACAGCGGCGTACCGCGCTGGAGCGGCACGGTGGTCTTGGATAACTTGCGATATCACTATAAGCTGACGATACAGTTCGCAGCGACGGAATGAAGGAATGCTGAATTTTTATTTGAACGCCTGCGGTATCACGTGTGCTCTTGGCGATGGCCACGAGCAGGTGAAGGCGCGCCTGTATGCCGCGCAATCGGGCGTGGCGGCGACCACACGCTGGTCGGCCGGGCGCGAACTGCCGCTGGGCGAGGTGCCGGCCATGCTGCCATCGGTGGCGCATCTGCCGCCGCCGCAGCGCAGCCGTAATAACGCGCTGGCGCTGGCGGCGCTGGCGCAGATTCGTCCAGCCGTTGCTGCGGCGATTGCGCGCTATGGCGCGCACCGGATTGGCGTGGTGATCGGCACTAGCACTTCCGGCATCGGCGAGACTGAGCGTGCGATTGCGCACCACGCAGCCGATGGCGCGCTGCCGCCGGATTTCCATTACGGCGTGCAGGAAATGGGTTCGCCGGCGGAGATGCTGGCGCAGCAGCTTGGCCTTGGCGGACCGGCTTATGTACATTCGAGCGCCTGTTCGTCCAGTGCCAAGGCAATGGCCAGCGCCGCGCGTCTCATTCGCATGGGCCTGTGCGACGCGGTGCTGACCGGCGGCGTTGATTCGCTGTGCGCGTTCACGGTGGCCGGCTTTGCGGCGCTGGAGTCGGTCAGCGCTGCGCGGTGCAATCCGATGAGCGCAAATCGCAAGGGCATCAATATCGGCGAGGGCGCGGCGTTATTCCTGATGAGCAGCGAAGGCCGGTCGCAGGTGAAGCTGATGGGCTGGGGCGAGTCGTCCGACGGGCATCATATGTCGGCGCCCGATCCGGCCGGCGTGGGCGCGGAGCAGGCCATGACGCTGGCCTTGCAGCGTGCCGGCCTGGCGGTAGCGCAGATCGATTACATCAATATGCACGGCACGGCGACGCCGCAGAACGACGCGATGGAGTCCCGGGTCATCGCGCGCTTGTTTGGAGCCGAGGTTCCGGTCAGTTCGACCAAGCCATTTACCGGCCATACGCTGGGCGCGGCCGCCGCGATCGAAGCGGCGCTGTGCTGGCTGGCCATGCAGGACGATAACCCGCGAGGCAAGTTGCCGCCGCATCTGTGGGATGGCGCGCATGACCCGCTGCTGCCGGTGCTGAACCTGGTGCCAGCCGGCGCCGCGCTGGGCCGTCCGCTGCGCTATGTGTTGAGCAGCTCCTTTGCGTTCGGTGGTTCGAACGCCGCGCTGGTGCTGGGGAGGGAGGCATGATGCTGCCGGATATCCGCAAGCTGGTGCCGCACTCGGGCCAGATGGTGCTGCTGGACCGCGCCATTCACGCCGATGCCGATAGCCTGTGCGCGGAAGTGCGCATCCAGGCCGGCAGCATGCTGGCGGATGAAACCGGTGTGGGATCGTGGGTCGGTATTGAATACATGGCGCAGGCAGTGGCGGCGCATGCCGGCTGGTCGGCGCTGCAGCGGGGCGAGGAGGTCAAGGTCGGCTTCCTGCTCGGCTCCCGTAAATATGAAACGAGCATCCCGGAGTTCGCGCTCGGTAGCGTGCTGCACGTACACGTGCGGCGCGTGCTGCAAGGTGATAACGGCCTTGGGGCGTTCGAGTGCCGCATCGATATCGTCGATGGCGCGGCCAATGTGGCCAGTGCCACGGTGACGGTGTTCCAGCCTCACAATGTCAATCAATTTCTCAAAGATGGAAACGTAGGATGAGTCAGAATAAATCCATGAGCGTGCTGGTGACGGGATCATCGCGCGGTATCGGCAAAGCGATTGCGCTGCGCCTGGCGCGTGACGGTTACGACGTGGTGCTCCATTGCCGGAGCCAGCGTGCCGAGGCGGATGCGGTGGCGCAGGAAATCCGCGACATGGGCCGCTGCGCGCGCGTGCTGCAGTTCGATATCGGTGACCGCGGCGCCACCGCCAGCGCGCTGGAAGCGGACATCGCGGAGCATGGCTGCTACTACGGCGTGGTGTGCAATGCCGGCGTGGCGCGCGACAACGCGTTCCCGGCCATGTCCGGCGAGGACTGGGATATTGTGCTGCAAACGAATCTGGATGGTTTCTACAACGTGCTGAATCCTCTCATCATGCCGCTGGTGCAGCGCCGCAAGCCGGGCCGCATCGTCACGCTGGCGTCGGTCTCGGGCCTGATAGGCAATCGTGGCCAGGTGAATTACAGCGCGGCCAAAGCCGGCATCATTGGCGCCACCAAGGCGCTGGCGCTGGAATTGGCCAAGCGCGCCATTACCGTCAACTGCGTGGCGCCGGGCTTGATCGAAACCGATATGATCGAGGATGTGCCGATGGAAGAGGCGTTGAAAATGATTCCGGCTCGCCGCGTCGGCAAACCGGAAGAAGTAGCGGCGGCGGTCAGTTTCCTGATCGGCGAGGATGCCGGCTACATCACGCGCCAGGTCATTTCCGTCAACGGCGGTCTGGCATGAGCCGCCGCGTCGCCGTCACCGGCATGGCCGGCATCAGCCCGATCGGCAACGACTGGGCGGCGATCCGCGAACGCCTGGGCCAGTACCGCAACGCCGTGGTGCGCATGGCGGAGTGGGAAGACTACGAAGGACTCAACACCCGTCTCGGCGCGCCGGCCGCGCCGTTTGAACTGAGCGACCGCTATAACCGCAAGGCGATCCGCAGCATGGGCCGCGTGGCGCTGATGGCTACCCGCGCCAGCGAGTTGGCGCTGGCCGATGCCGGCCTGCTGGAACACCCGTTGCTGAAAAGCGGCGACATGGGGGTGTCGTTCGGATCGTCGGCAGGTACGCCAAGCGCCATCGGCGACTTTGGCCGCATGATGGAGGAGCGTACCACCAAGGGCATCAATGCCACCACTTACATCAAGATGATGGCACACACTGCGCCGGTGAATATCGGCGTTTTCTTCGGCATCACCGGCCGGGTGATCACCACTTCCAGCGCTTGCACCTCGGGCAGCCAGGGTATCGGCTATGCGTACGAGGCGATCAAGAGCGGCAGGCAGGTGGCGATGGTGGCCGGCGGCGCCGAGGAGCTGTGCGCAACCGAAGCGGCGGTGTTCGATACGCTGTTCGCCACCAGCACCCGCAACGATGCCGGCGATACCACGCCGCGTCCATTCGACGGCGGCCGTGACGGACTGGTGATCGGCGAGGGCGCCGGTTGCCTGATCCTGGAGGACCTTGAGCACGCGGTCGCACGCGGCGCCACCATTCACGCGGAGCTGGTCGGCTTTGGCACCAACAGCGATGGCTGCCACGTGACGCAGCCGAATGCGGTCACCATGCAGAAGGCTATGCAGCTGGCCCTGCGGGATGCTGGCCTGCAGCCTGCCGATATCGGCTACGTGAATGCCCACGGCACCGGGACGGCGCAAGGCGACGTGGCGGAATCGCAGGCAACGCTGGCGGTGTTTGGCCAGCACACGCCAATCAGCTCGCTGAAAAGCTATATGGGACACACGCTGGGAGCGTGCGGCGCGCTGGAAGCCTGGATCAGCATTGAGATGATGCGTGAAGGCTGGTTCGCACCGACCATTAATCTGGAACAGGTCGATCCCGCATGCGCGCGGTTAGACTACATCGCCGGCGAAGGCCGCAAGTTGGACTGCGATTACATCATGTCGAATAATTTCGCCTTTGGCGGGATCAACACATCGCTTATTTTTAAACGCTACGTCAAATAGGAAAACGATCATGAAGAAAATGATTTCTGTCGCTGCACTGCTGGCTGTTTCGCTGGTGTCGCTCCAGGCGCATGCAGCGGACACCATGTTGAAGTTCCCGATTGCCGGTGCGATGGCTGTCAACGACGCCGAGAAGCGCCTGGGCGATACGGTGAAGTTCTATTTCGCCGGCCAGCCTGCGCCGAAAACTTATACCCTGATTGCCAGCGACAAGACCAGCCAGCGCACCAACGGTTTCGGCAAATCGGCGGAGAAGGCCTGCAACTGGGTGTTCCTGTCGGCCATGCTGGCGCTGCAGAAGCGCGCGCAAGAACTGGGCGCAAATGCGGTGGTCAATATCGTCAGCAATTTCAATAACGTTGAAATGGCCAGCGCGACCGAATTTGAATGCGCCGACGGCGCCATCATGGCGGGAGTGGCGCTGAAGGGCGACTTTGTGAAAATTGCGCCGTAATCGGCGAGCCGTCCGCGATTATTGCCAGAGCCAGTTCCACAGGCCAGGCAGGTGTGGCTTGGCATCCGGGCTGCTGACGGTGGCAGCCAGCGCGGCGCGCTCCAGTTCATCGTGCTGGTCGTAGAACGGCTTGTCGGCCAGCGGCACGTTCAGTTCGTGGGCGACGTCGAGCAGGATGTCGAGATATTCCTCGATGTGGCCGGAGGTGTAGGTGTTCACGTCGTGGAAGGTGACGACCACCGGGGTGTAGCCATCGCTGACAGGCATCTGGCCGGCGGCCCAGCGCTTGCGGGTTTCCGCCAGGTGCTTGAGCATGTTGGAGCGCTTGTGCCAGCTGAAGTTGATGCCGTAGATCTTGCCGTCGTTGGCATTCAGATCGGTCAGCAGCATGTGCAAGCCATGCGCGTGGTAGGACGCCAGTGTCTCGGCATCGTAGGCCCAGAAGGGCGGACGTACCAGCCTGGGGGCGACGCCGGTCTCGGCCCGCAGATCATCGACGCCGAGCTGCATGGTCTGGTCAAGCTTTTCCCGGCTCATGAAGCGATGGTTTGAGTGCAGCGGCGTAGCGGAGTGCAGGGCCACGACATGACCTTCATTGTATTCGCGCCGTATGAGAAAGCGCCCCATCTCGGTGCCGCCGCCATGCCAGGCGCGGGGCTGGGTGAAGAAGACCGCTTTGATGTTGTGCCGCGCCAGCACTTCGAGAATGTGGACCGTGGGATTGTCGTTGACCGCGGCAGCCGGGCCGTCGTCGAAGGTGAGCAGGAAGCGCACCGGCGCGGGATCAGCTTGCGCCATCGCAGCCGCACAGCAGAACGCGAGCGATATGGCGGCAAGTAACAGGCGTGGACGAAGTGCTAACACGGACTCAATCAGGAAAAAAAACGGGTCCGACATTGTACGTGAATTTAACTATAGAGAAGAATTGATGAGTGCCAATCCAGACCTGACGCAGCCTACCGGTGAACCGCATGTGCCGGAAACGGAATTCGGCAAGTGGTTTCTTCGCACGGAGACCTGGACTGTCCACGTGCTGGAGCGCGCGCTGAAAGATCTGCAGCGATTGCTGCCTGCCGGGCGAACCTCGTTTGAGGTGGTGGCGGACGTGGGGTGCGGATATGGGCGCTCGCTGCCTAAACTGCAGCAGCGCTTTGCGCCGCGGCGTTTGATCGGCATGGACATCGATCCCGAGATGCTGCAGGCGTCGGCGAAGGAAGTGCAGGCCTGCGGCGTGAATGCGGAGTTTATCTGCTGCTCCAGCTCGAACATCAAGCTGCCGGATAATTCGGTGGACCTGCTGTTCTGTCATCAGACCTTCCACCATCTGATCGATCAGGAGGCCGCGATCAAAGAATTCTTCCGCGTGCTCAAGCCCGGTGGCGTGCTGTTGTTTGCGGAATCGACCAAGCGCTATATCCATTCATGGATTATCCGGCTGTTGTTCCGGCATCCGATGGATGTGCAGAAGACCGCGCCAGAGTATCTGGCGATGGTGCGCGCGGCGGGCTTTGCGGTGCCGGACAGCGCCGTCTCTTATCCATTCCTGTGGTGGAGCAGGGAAGACCTCGGCATGATGGAAACCGTCTTGCGCATCAAGCCACCGCAGGTACGGGAGGAAACGCTGATCAATCTGGCGGGCGTTAAACCTGCCGTCTAGTCGTTTATAATGCTCTTTTGGCTCAGGGCAATTATTTCGAGACATGACGACGGCTTCTTTGTGGATGGTGGATGCGGACGCGGTGACGGACGCCGAGCTGCAGCGCCTGCGCGGCTGGCTGTCGCCGGGCGAGATGGCGCGCCACCAGCGCTTCGTCCGCGCGCAGCGGCAGCGTCAGTTCGTGGTCGGCCGGGTGCTGCTGCGCACGGCATTGGGCCGGCTGCTGGGCGTGACGCCGCAAGAGATCCGGCTGGAAGAGCAGGTCGGCAAGGCGCCGCGTCTGGCCGCGCCGGTGATCAAGGGCGTGCAGCCGGGTTTCAGCATTGCCCATAGCGGTCGCTGGGTGGCGTGCGCGGTCAGCGCGCAAACCGCGCTGGGATTGGACATCGAAATGAAAGACGGGGCGCGCGACCTGAACGCGCTGGCAGCGCAGGCGTTCGACAGCGTGGAAATGTCGCAATGGGAGCGCCTGCAAGGGCTGCCGGATGCCGGGCGGGTGGAAGGTTTCTACCGCCTGTGGAGTGAAAAAGAAGCCCGCTTCAAGCTGGGCATCACGGGCGGCGGCCATTGCCTGGTGCTGCCGCATGCCGAATTGTCGATGGTGCTGTGCACCGACAAGCCGCTGGAAAAGCCTCCGGAAATAGAAGTCGTCACGCTCGGCGCATAAAAAAAACCGGCTTGGCCGGCTTTTCCTCAGGACGCTTAGAAAGCGCATGTGGACGCCTTCCGCTTGAGAGAAGGCTAGTCAATTCTGCAAATGTCCCGCAGCTTGATGCCGCACAGGTGGCTTGCTTTTCAGCATGTCTGCTGTGGCTGGCATGCGGTTATAATCCGTTCAATCTTTCCCGAACGGACATGTCCTCATGAGCCAGCCCAATCAGTTTTCGCTGTTGAAGCAGCGCCGCTTTGCGCCGTTTTTCTGGACCCAGTTCCTTGGCGCGTTCAACGATAATCTGTTCAAGACCGCGCTGGTGGTGATCATCACCTTCGATGCGCTGAGCTGGACCTCGATGTCGCCGTCGCTGATCACCAACTTGATTCCCGGCCTGTTCATCCTGCCGTATGTGCTGTTTTCCGCCACCGCCGGCCAGCTGGCCGACAAGTTCGAGAAGTCCGGCCTGACGCGCTTCGTCAAATGGCTGGAGCTGGGCATCATGTCGCTGGCCGGCATCGGCTGGGTGACGCATCATCTGTGGCTGCTGATTGCCGCCGTGGTGGGCATGGGCGTGCACTCGACGCTGTTCGGCCCCGTCAAATATGCCTATCTGCCGCAGCAGCTCAAACCGGAAGAACTCATCGGCGGCAATGGCGTGACCGAGATGGGCACTTTCGTCGGCATCCTGATGGGCGAGGTGCTGGGCGCGATTCTGGTGGTGCAGCAGCCGCATGGCCTGATGCTGGAAGCCGCCGCCACCATCTGCGTGGCCGCGCTGGGGCTGGCCGCCGCCTACCGTATTCCACTTTCGCCGGCGCCGGCGCCGGAACTCAAGGTCAGCTGGAACTTCGTCGCCGAATCGATCCGCAATATCAATTTCTCGCGCAAGAACCGCACGGTGTTCCTGTCCATGCTGGGCAACTCGTGGTTCTGGTTCTACGGCGCGCTGGTGCTGGCGCAGTTCCCGGTGTACGCCAAGGATTATCTGCACGGCGACCATGGCGCGTTCGTCATGCTGCTGACGATATTCTCGCTGGGCGTGGGCAGCGGCTCGCTGCTGTGCGAGCGGCTGTCGGGCCGCAAGGTGGAAATCGGGCTGGTGCCGTTCGGCTCCATCGGGCTGACGGTGTTTGGCGTCGATCTGTATTTCGCCAGCCAGGCGTTCAGCAGCGCGGCGGCGGCCGGCGTCCATCTCGACGCGCTGGCGCTGCTGGCGCAGCACGGCATGTGGCGCATCCTGTTCGACGTGCTGATGATCGGCATGTTCGGCGGGTTCTTCATCGTGCCGCTGTTTGCGCTGATCCAGCTGCGCTGCGATCCGGCCCACATCTCGCGCACCATCGCCGGCATGAACATCCTCAATGCGCTGTTCATGGTGGCGGCGGCCGGTCTGGCCATCGCGCTGCTGGGGCAGGGCCTGACCATTCCACAGCTGTTCCTGGTCACCGCGCTGCTGAATGCCGTGGTGGCGATCTACATCTTCTCGCTGGTGCCGGAGTTCCTGATGCGCTTCCTGGCCTGGCTGCTGATTCACACTATTCACCGCGTGCACGTGGTGGACGCCGGGCGCATTCCGGCCGAAGGCGCGGCGGTGCTGGTGTGTAATCACGTGTCCTACGTGGATGCCATCGTCATCGGCGCCGCGGCGCCGCGGCCGATCCGCTTCGTGATGGACCACCGCATCTTCAAGCTGCCTTTGCTGGGCTGGATTTTCCGCACCGCGCGCGCCATCCCGATCGCGCCAGCCAAGGAAGACCCGTGGCTGATGGAGAAAGCCTATGTCGATATCGCGCAGGCGCTGCACGAGGGCGAACTGGTTTGCATCTTCCCCGAGGGGCAACTGACCCGCACCGGCGACATCAACGAATTCAAGGGCGGCGTGGCCAAGATCATCGAGCGCACCAAGGTGCCGGTGATTCCGATGGCGCTGCGCGGCCTGTGGGGGCATCTGCTGAGCCGCAACAAGGAAAACGTGTTTGGGCGCGTATTCCGCAAAGGCCTGCGTTCGCAGCTGGCGCTGGCGGTCGGCACGCCGGTGGCGCCGCAAGACGTGTCGCCGGAAGACCTGAAGCAGCGCGTGGCCGCGCTGCGCGGCGACTGGAAATAGAGCGCTAGCGCGCCGCCTGGACCTGGTCGCGGTTGTGGCGGGCGCCGGCCAGGCGGACGATTTGTTGCAGCTCCACCGGCTTCACCAGATGATGGTCGAAGCCCGCTTCCGCCGTGCGCCTGCGTGCGTCGCCCTGGCCCCAGCCGGTGAGGGCCAGCAGCAGGATGTGTTCCGCCCCGGCGATCTGGCGGATGGTGCGCGCGGTTTCGTAGCCGTCCATGCCCGGCATGCCGAGGTCCATGATGATCATGTCCGGCGCCTGCGCCTGCACCGATGCCACCGCCGAGGCGCCGTCGTACACGGCGCGCGCATCAAAGCCGTCCAGCTCCAGCAGGGCGGTGAGCGAATCGGCGGCATCCTGGTTGTCGTCCACCACCAGCACCTGCATCTTGCGGCCGTCGGTGCCGGCTTCCTGCGCCAGCGGCACGGCCTCGCGCCGGCCGTCGCGGTCCAGCACCGGCAGGCGGATCACGAATTCGCTGCCTTTGCCGGGGCCTTCGCTGTAGGCTTCCACTGTGCCGCCGTGCATTTCGGCGAACTGGCGCGACAGGCTCAAGCCAATGCCCAGTCCGCTGGAGAACTGGCCGTCGACGGTTTTGCTTTGCTCGAACATGCGGAAGATGCGCGGGATGGTGTCGGCATCGAGGCCGATGCCGTCGTCGCGGATGGTTACCAGCAGCTCGTCTTCATCCGGCGCGGCGCGCACCGCGACATGGCCGCCCTGCGGCGTGAATTTGACCGCATTGGACAGGATGTTGGCGTAGATTTGCACCACGCGCGCATAGTCCACATTCAGCAGCACTTCCTGCGGCGGCAAGTGCCAGGTGATTTGAATGCGCTTGGCGTCCGCCGCCTGCTGGCACAATTCGCTCACATGGCTCATCACCGAGGCCAGCGGCGCCAGCTGGCGCTGCAGCGTGATCTTGCCGCTGGTGATGCGCGCCACGTCCAGCAGATCGTCGACCAGGCGTGTCAGCAGGCGCACCTGGCGTTCCACCATGTCGCGGATGCGGGCCACCGGCGTGGCGTCCGGATACAGATGGGTGAGCAGCGATACCGAAGTGCGGATCGGCGCCAGCGGATTGCGCAGCTCATGTCCCAGGCTGGCGAGGAATTCGTCCTTGCGCCGCGCCGCCTCGCGTACCTGGTATTGCTTGTTGCGCGCGCGCAGGGTGGCGTGCAACGCGGTGATCAGCGTCAGGGTGCGCACCGGCCGTTCCAGCAAGGCCAGGTTGCCGAGACCCGCCACCGCCTGCCGCACCATGGGCGAATCGGCGCCGCTGCGGGTCAGCAGGATGATGGGCAGGTCCGACCAGTCTGGCTGGTGCGCCACGCATTTTTGCAGCAGCTGGAAGCCGCCCGGCGCCAGCGCTTCCTCCACCGTCAGCACGGCGCCGGCGCCGCGCTCCAGTTCCTCGCCCAGTTCCGCCAGCGTGGCGCAAACGTGGCTGTCGATGGCGGCCACCGCCAGCACGCGGGCGGCCAGCGGCGCATCCTGTCCGGTGGGCGCGTAGATCAGGATGCGCGACTCCATGCTGCTTACTCCACGTCGTTGTCGATGTAGGTCGGCACGCCGGTCAGCACGCCGTGGAAGTCGCGCAGCACCGCGCCCACCCGCAGCCCGCCGGCGCCGACTTCAAAGCGGCGCAGGGTGCGTTCGTGCGTGCTGCCGCGTTTCTTGAACACGGAGATGGCCTGCTGCACTTCGCCGGCCGCTTCGAAATAGCGCAGCAGGATGACGTTGTCGGCCAGGTAGCTGGCGTCCACCGTGTTGATCATGGCGTGGCCCACCATGCCTTGCTGGACCCCGACGATGATGCTGACCACGCCGCGCTGGCCCAGATAGGTGAGCAGTTCGTGCAGGTAGATGATGAGGAAGCGCTCGTCCGGCACCGCGTTCAGGTAGCCGTTCAAGCTGTCGATGACGACCACGCGCGCGCCTTTCTCCACCGCCTGTGTCACCGCGCTGGAGAACTCGCCGGGCGACAGTTCGGCCGGATCGACCTGCTGCACCGTCAGCAGCCCGTTGCCAATGGCGCCGGCCAGGTCGATGCCCAGGCCGCGGCAGCGGTTCAGCATATTGGTGCGCGATTCCTCGAACAGGAACATGGCGCAGCGTTCGCCGCGCTGGGTGGCGGCGTGCACGAACTGCGCCGCCAGCGAGGACTTGCCGGTGCCGGATGGCCCGGTGATCAAGGTGCTCATGCCTTCTTCCAAACCGCCGCCGACCAGCGTATCCAGTTGCGGCAAGCCGCTGGAGAGTTGCTGGCGCCGGCCGCTCTCGCGCGAGTCGGCCGCCACCAGGCGCGGATAGATGTGCAGGCCGCCGCGGATGATTTTGTAGTCGTGCGCGCCGCCGCGATACGCCACGCCGCGGTACTTCACCACCCGCAGGCGGCGCCGCTCGGCGCCGTAGGCCTGGTCGGCCAGCTCCAGCGTCAGCACCGCGTGCGCCACGCTGCGCACTTGCAGGTCGGTGCTGAGGGCGGTGCGGTCGTCGAGGAAGATGGTGGTGCAGTGTCGGCCGCTCAGATACTGCTTGAGCGCCAGCACCTGGCGCCGGTAGCGCAGCGGGCTTTCCGCCAGCAGCTGCAGCTCGGACAGCGAATCGAGCACCACGCGGCGCGGCCGGTAGCGGTCGATGGCGGCCAGGATGCGCTGGGTGGTGGCGCTCAGTTCAATTTCCGATGGGTGGAAGATGGTGTATTGCTGATCCGGATCGAGCGCTTTTTCGTCGGGGATGATTTCCTCGATGTGGATGCCTTCCATGTCCCAGCCATGCGAAGCGGCCACGCTAAGCAGCTCCACCCTGGTTTCGGCCAACGTGATGTACAGGGTGGATTCGCCGCGCCGCACGCCCTCGTTGAGGAATTGCAGCGCCAGCGTGGTCTTGCCGGTGCCTGGTTCGCCTTCCACCAGATACAGGCGGTCGCTGGTCAAACCGCCGGCCAGCACCTCGTCCAGCCCTGGCACGCCAGTAGATAAAAAATCGGTAGTGACGCTGTTTTGCTCTTCCATGAGTGGGATCCAAACGAAAGTCCGATGGCGGAAATACTACCCGAACGAGCTAAAACACGATGTTCGGTAGCGCACTTATCGGCGCGCGCGCAGCTGCATGCCTTGTTGTTTGTGGCGGTACATGGCTCGGTCGGCGCGGCCCAGCAGCATTTCGGTATCCTGCGGGTCATCCGGATGGTGGATGGCGATGCCGATGCTGGCGCTCAGCGTGACGCTGGCGGTTTTCAGGACAAAGGGTTGCTGCAGCACCGGCAGCAGCTTGTCGGCCGCTTCCTGGGCGTCGGCGTCGCTGTGCAGCATTTCGAGGATGACCACGAATTCGTCGCCGGCCAGGCGGCCGACGGTGTCGGTCTTGCGCACCGCGCCGCGCACGCGCCCGGCGAACTGGCGCAGCAGCTCGTCGCCTTCCTCGTGGCCGTAGCGGTCGTTGACCTGCTTGAAGCGGTCGAGGTCGAGGAACAGCACCGCGCAGCTTTGGCGCAGGCGGTTGGCGCGCTGTAGCGCCTCGGGCAAGGCCTGCATCAGGGCGCGCCGGTTCGGCAGGCCGGTCAGGGTGTCTTTCAGCGCCATCGCTTCCATCGATGCGAACAGCGACTTGCGCTCGCTGATATCGTGCAGGAAGGCGATGAACAAATGGCCGCTGCTGCGCGGCACATAGGCCAGCGACACTTCCACCGGCAGCTCCTGGCCGGCGCGGTTGTGCAGCGTGAGTTCGACCCGGCGGCTCATGGCGGCCGCGCCGTCGCCGCTGCCGGTCAGCTGGCGCATGTCGCGTTCATAGGCGCGGCGCAGCAGCGGCGGCAGCATCATGGCGGCCAGCGGCTGGCCGATGACTTCCGTGCGCTTCCAGCCCAGCAGCTGTTCCGCCTGCAGATTCCATTCGCGCACCACGCCGCCCGGATCGAGGGCGATGAAGGCGTCGTGCGCGTTGTCGAGAATCGCCCGCAGCTCGGCGGCGCGTTCCTGCAGCAGCTGCTGGGTGGTTTGTTCCTGCGCCAGCGCGCGCTCCAGCTGCAGCGCCTTGCGGGCGATTTCGCGGGTGCGCTCGGCAACGGTTGATTCCAGCTTTTCATTCAGGTCGCGCAGGGCGTCGAGATGGCCTTGTTCGTTGCGGAGCATTTCGTTCAGTGCACGCGACAGCACTTGCACTTCATGGTAGCTGTCGTTTTGCCGTACGTCGCGCAGGGCGGCGGTGTCGGCCGGCGCGGCCGCCATGCGTTCTTCGATGGCGCGGCTGAGGGCATTCAGGGGGCGGGTCAGGCGGCGCGCAAACACCGCGCCGCCGAACGCCATCGCGGCGCCCAGCACGGCGCCCAGCAGCAGGATCTGGTGTTCCAGCGCACGCGCGCTGGCCAGCGCCTGCGTCTCCGGCTGGCGCACCAGAACGGCCCAGTTAAGCGTGGACGGATCGCCGGCACGGCCGCTGCGGGCATAGCCGGTCAGGTAGGTGACGCCGTCGGCCCAGCTTTCCTTGAGCGCGCCGGAGGCGCCGCTGTTGGCCAGCCTGAGGCTTTCGGTGTCGAGCTTTTGTTCCTCCATGCCGCGCGGGCCGAGGATGACGGTGCCGTCGCCGCGCACCACGAAGATGTCGGCGGCGTACTGCAGGTCGCCCGGCGCCAGAATGGTTTGCGCCATGCGCCGCACCCAGCCCCAGCTCATGTGCACGCTGAGCACGCCGCGCAATTTGCCGTCCGCGTCTAGCACCGGGCCGGCGGCGTCGACAAAGCGCCATGGGTCGGCGCTGTAGGGCAGCTTCTTGCCCAGCGGCGGCATGGGATGGAAATCGCCTGCGTAGAGTTTGTCGCGGCCCTGCAGGAACCAGTCGCGTTCGCTGACGTCGACGCCTTCCTGTACGCCCTGGGTGGCGGCAAACACTTTGCCGTCCGGTGTGGTGAGGCCGATCCAGGCGTAGTCGGGGAAGGTCTTTTGCAGGCTTTCCAGCACCTGGCGCACCTCGGCCGCGGAGCGGCCTTCGCGCACGCGCGGCAGTTCGGTCAGCAGCTGGACGTCTCCGGTGCTCTTGCCGACAACGCCATTGAGGGCGCCGCGCACCTGCCAGGACAGCTGCTGCAAGCGCTGCTCGGCCTCGCGCCCGGCGTAGCCGATGGCGAAATGGTCGACCAGTATCAGCAATGACAACACCGTTAGCAGAACCGTCGCGCTCACGCCGACCGTCACCAGCGTGATCAGCCGGGGTCGGGGGGGCGCGGACTGCGGAGGCATAGGCTGCACTGGCGGACCAAAAGATGTCGAAAAGAAAGTATCTGATTGTAACATCGACGCCTCTGGCCGCAGCGCTTTCGCCGCCAATTTTGCCGGCTTAAACCACGCTTAAGCATGCGGCGTCGCACAAGAAAGTTTCTTGACTTAACTAGAATGATCGTTCATTCTATAGTTTGTGCTTATTTTTTATACAGAAAGCCCAATTCTATGGAAGCCTTTTTCTGCAAAAAACCTTTGCTGCGGACCGCTGGCGCCGCAGCCATGATCAGCGCAATCGCCGTACTGGCCGGTTGCTCCAGAACCACGACCGAAGCACCTCACAAGCAGCAGGTGGCGGAAGTGGGCGTATTCAAAGTGGCGCAGGAAGCGCTGCAAATCACGACCGAACTGCCGGGCCGCACCGCCGCTTATCAAGTGGCCGAGGTGCGCCCGCAGGTCAGCGGCCTGATTCAGAAACGCCTGTTTGTTGAAGGCGCCGACGTCAAGGCCGGCGTCCCGCTGTACCAGATCGACGCGGCCACGTACCAGGCCACCTATAACTCGGCCAAGGCGGCGCTGGCCAAGGCCAGGGCCAACCTCATGACGGCCGCGCCGAAAGTGGCGCGCTACAAGGATCTGGTGGCGATCGAAGGTGTGAGCCGCCAGGATTACGACGACGCCGTCGCCGCCCACGAGCAGGCCAAAGCCGATGTGGAATCGGCTGCCGCCGCGCTGGAGCAAGCCAAGATCAATCTGAATTACACCCATGTGGATGCGCCGATCAGCGGCCGCATCAGCCGCTCGGCCGTGACCCCGGGCGCGTTGGTGACCGCCAACCAGGCCACCGCGCTGACCACCGTGCAGCAGCTGGACCCGATCTACGTTGACGTCACCCAGACCAGCGAAGACATGCTGCGCCTCAAGCGCGAAATCGAAAGCGGCGGCCTGAAAAAGAATGGCGGCCAGGCCAGGGTGACGCTGCTGCTGTCGGATGGCAGCAAGTACGCGGAAGAGGGCAAGCTGCAATTTTCCGACGTGACGGTCGATCCGGGCACCGGGAACGTCACGCTGCGCGCGCTGTTCCCGAATCCCAAACACGATCTGCTGCCGGGCATGTTTGTGCGCGCCGTGATCGAGTCGGGCGTCAACGAGCACGCCATCGCCGTGCCGCAGCAGGGCGTGACCCGCAATCCGAAAGGCGAGGCCACCGCGCTGGTGTTGAACAAGGAAGGCAAGGTTGAGCAGCGCACGCTGGTCACCGGCGGCACGCTGGGCAACAAGTGGCTGGTGAAGTCGGGCCTGAGCGAGGGCGATCTGCTGATCGTGGAAGGCGTGCAGAAAGTGAAGCCGGGCGCTCCTGCCAATGCCGCCAAGCCGGCAGCCGCTGTCGCTGGTGCCGGTGGCGCCATGCCCGCCAGCGCCAAGAGCGCGCAATAAGGAGATAGCATATGTCCCGTTTCTTTATTGATCGCCCGATTTTTGCATGGGTGGTCGCGATTGTGATCATGCTTGCGGGCGTGATTGCGATTCTCGGCCTGCCGATATCGCAGTATCCAAGCATTGCGCCGCCGTCGATTTCGATTACCGGTTCGTATCCGGGCGCCTCGGCCAAGACGGTGGAAGATGCCGTGACCCAGATCATCGAACAGAAGATGAAGGGTATCGACGGCCTGCGCTATATGTCCTCGTCGTCCGATTCGACCGGCGGCGTGAATATCACCCTGACCTTCAAGAGCGGCACCAATCCTGACATCGCGCAGGTGCAAGTGCAGAACAAGCTGCAGCTGGCAACGCCGCTGCTGCCTGCCGCCGTGCAGCAGCAAGGTCTGGTGGTTGCCAAGGCTACCAAGAACTTCCTGATGGTGCTGGGCTTCGTGTCCGAAGACGGCTCCATGAAGCAGGCCGACATCGGCGACTACGTGGCCGCCAGCGTGATCGACCCGATCTCGCGCGTGGAAGGCGTGGGCGATGTGACCAACTTCGGTTCGCAGTACGCCATGCGCATCTGGCTGGACGCGGCCAAGCTGCAAAGCTACCAGTTGACGCCCGCCGATGTATCGACGGCCATCAGCGCGCAGAACACCGAGGTGTCCGCCGGTGAACTGGGCGGCCTGCCTGCCGTCGCCGGCCAGCAGCTGAACGCCACCGTGACCGCGCAAAGCCGCCTGCAAACTGCCGAACAATTCGGCGCCATCCTGCTGAAGACCTCCACCAACGGCGCCACCGTGCACCTGCGCGACGTCGCCCGCATGGAGCTGGGCAGCGAGACTTACAACATCCTGGCGCGCTACAACGGCAAGCCTGCATCCGGTGTGGCGATCAAGCTGGCCACCGGCGCCAACGCGCTGGATACCGCCAATGCTGTCAAAGCCAAAGTGGCCCAGCTGGAGAAGCAGTTCCCACATGGCCTGAAAGCGGTGGTCGCTTTCGATACCACACCGTTCGTCAAGCTGTCGATTGAAGAAGTGGTGAAGACGCTGGTGGAAGCGGTCGTTCTGGTGTTCCTGGTGATGTACCTGTTCCTGCAAAACTTCCGCGCCACGCTGATCCCGACCATGGCGGTGCCTGTTGTGTTGCTGGGTACTTTCGCCATCCTCTCGGCGCTGGGCTACTCGATCAACACGCTGACCATGTTTGCGGTGGTGCTGGCGATCGGTCTGCTGGTGGACGACGCCATCGTGGTGGTCGAAAACGTTGAGCGCGTGATGACGGAAGAGGGTTTGTCGCCGCTGGAAGCGACCCGCAAGTCCATGAGCCAGATCAGCGGCGCGCTGGTGGGTATCGCCATGGTGCTGTCGGCGGTGTTTGTGCCGATGGCCTTCTTCAGCGGCTCGACCGGTGTGATTTACCGCCAGTTCTCGATCACCATCGTTTCGGCCATGGTGCTGTCGGTGCTGGTGGCCATGGTGTTCACGCCGGCGCTGTGCGCGACCATCCTCAAGCCGGTCGAAAAAGGGCATCACCTGACCAACAAGGGGTTCTTTGGCTGGTTCAACCGCACTTTCGAGCGCAGCACCACCAAGTACCAGGGCATCGTCGGCGCCATTCTGAACCGGGGTGGCCGTTCGCTGGCGGTGTACGGCATCATCGTCGCCGTGCTGGCGGTGGTCTTCGTGCGTCTGCCGACGTCCTTCCTGCCTGAGGAAGATCAGGGCGTGCTGTTCTCGCAAATCCAGCTGCCGACCGGCGCTACGCAGGAACGCACGCTGAAAGTGATTGAAAAAGTCGAGAACCACTTCATGAACGACGAGAAGGACGCTGTCGCCTCGGTGTTCGCGGTGGCCGGCTTCAGCTTCAGCGGCAATGGCCAGAACAGCGGCATCGCCTTTGTGCGCATGAAGGATTGGTCGGAGCGTCCGGGTGCGGCGAACCGCGTCAGCGCGATTGTCGGCCGCGCCATGGGCAACTTCTCGCAGATCAAAGATGCGATGGTGTTTGCCTTTGCGCCGCCTGCCGTGCTGGAACTGGGCAACGCCAGCGGCTTCGATTTGCAGTTGCAGGATATCGGCGGCGTCGGCCACGATGCGCTGATGGCTGCGCGTAATCAGATGCTGGGCATGGCGTCACAGAGTCCTGTGCTGGTGGGTGTGCGTCCCAACGGTCAGGAAGATACGCCGCAGTACAAGATCACCGTCGATCAGCAGAAGGCGATTGCGCTTGGCCTGAAGGTGGACGATGTGAACAAGGTGCTGAGCACCGCGTGGGGCAGCTCCTACGTCAACGACTTCGTCGACCGTGGCCGCGTGAAGAAGGTCTACCTGCAAGGTTCGGCCGAATCGCGCATGACGCCGGAAGACCTGAACAAATGGTTCGTGCGTAATGCCGATGGCCAGATGGTGCCTTTCTCGGCCTTTACCACGGGCCAGTGGATTTACGCTTCGCCGCGACTGGAGCGCTACAACGGTCTGCCATCGACCGAGATTCTGGGCATGCCTGCGCCGGGCCAGTCGTCGGGCGCCGCCATGAAGGAAATCGAGAAGCTGGCGGAGCAACTGCCGCCGGGTATCGGCTACGAGTGGACCGGCCTGTCGACGGAGGAGCGCGACTCCGGTTCGCAAACCACGCAACTGTATGCGATCTCCATCCTGATCGTGTTCCTGTGCCTGGCCGCGTTGTATGAAAGCTGGTCGGTGCCGTTCTCGGTGCTGCTGGTGGTGCCGCTGGGCGTTGTCGGTACGGTGCTGGCGACCTTTGTGTTCAAGCTATCGAACGACGTGTATTTCCAGGTTGGCCTGCTGACCGTGATCGGTCTGGCGGCGAAGAATGCGATTCTGATCGTGGAATTCGCCAAGGAACTGCAAGAGCAAGGCGTGGAGCTGAAACAGGCCACGCTGCAAGCGGTGAAACTGCGTCTGCGTCCGATTCTGATGACCTCCATCGCGTTCGGTCTGGGCGTGCTGCCGCTGGCGATTAGCAGCGGTGCCGGTTCCGGCAGCCAGAATGCGATTGGCGTAGGCGTGTTGGGCGGCATGCTGACGGCGACCTTCCTGGGCATCTTCTTTGTGCCGCTGTTCTTTGTGCTGGTGCGCGGTTACTTCGCGCCGAAGAAGGCTGCTCCTGCAACTGTAGAGGTGCACTAATATGAAAAAATCTTTAATCACGATGGCGGCGCTGGCGATGTTGGCCGGCTGCAGCCTGGCGCCGGTGTATGAACGTCCGGCGCAACCGGTGGCGCAGGCCTGGCCTGCGGGCGATGCCTACAAGGGCGTGCCTGCGGCGGCCGACGCCAGGCCGGTGTCGCAAATCCTGTGGCGCGATTACTTCGCCGACGACAAGCTGCGCAAGGTGATCGAGCTGGCGCTGGCCAACAACCGCGATTTGCGCGTGTCGGTGCTGAATATCGAAAAAGCCAAGGCGCAGTACAACATCGACACGGCGGCGCTGCTGCCGAAGTTGTCCGCCAATGTGAGCCAGAGCGCGTCGCGCACGCCTTCCAATATGACCGGCACCGGCGAAGCCGCAATCAACCGCCAGTACAACGGCGGTCTGGTGATGGCGTCGTATGAGCTGGACTTCTTCGGCAAGGTGCGTAACCAGTCGGAATCCGGCTTGCAGAGCTACCTCGGCACCGAGGAAGCACGCCGCACGCAGCAGATTACGCTGGTGTCGGAAGTGGCGAACGCCTACCTGACCCTGATCGCCGATCAGCAGCGTCTGAAGCTGGCACAGGAAACGCTCAAGTCGCAGCAGACCAGCTATGAACTGAGCCAGAAGCGTTTCGCGTCCGGCGTGGTGGCCGGCACCGATATGTACGATGCGCAGACCACGCTGGAATCTGCGCGCAACGACGCCGCGGTCTACACTGCGCAAGTGGCGCTGGACCAGAACGCGCTGACACTGCTGGTCGGCAGCGCGGTGCCGGAAGAGCTGCTGCCGACGGGCGACCTGGCCGAAGTGACTCAACTGGCGGCGATTCCGGCCGGCCTGCCGTCGGACCTGCTGCAATCGCGTCCGGACGTGCAGGAAGCGGAGCGCGCGCTGCGCGCCGCCAACGCCAACATCGGCGTGGCGCGTGCCGCCTTCTTCCCGAGCATTTCGCTGACCGCTTCCGGCGGCAGCGCCAGCACCGGCTTGTCCGGCCTGTTCAAGGCCGGTTCGTCGGCGTGGAGCTTCGCACCTGCCATCAACTTGCCGATCTTCGACGGTGGCGTCAACCGTGCCAACCTGAATATCGCCAAGGCGCAGCGCGACATTTCGGTGGCGCAGTACGAGAAGGCGGTGCAGACCGCATTCCGCGAAGTGGCCGATGCACTGGCCACGCGCGGCACGCTGGATGAACGCCTGTCGTCACAACAGGCGCTGGCGGATGCGGCGCAGAAGAGCTACACCATCAACGAGGCACGCTACCGCAAGGGCGCGGATTCCTACCTGAACGCGCTGGTGTCGCAGCGCGCGCTATATGCTGCTCAACAGGGCCTGATCACCACGCGCCTTGCAAAAAGCAGCAACGCCGTCACCTTGTACAAGGTGCTGGGCGGCGGCTGGCAGCCGGAATTGCCGCAACCGCGCGGTTAATCCGGTACGGCGGGTGCATTGCGGTGCGCCCGCCGTTATAATCTGCCTAATATATATCCAAGGATCGCTCCCCATGAAAACCGAAGTGAAACGACGCAGTGACCCGCAACGGGCGCAGAGTCGTCGTAACCAGGTGTTGCAGGCGGCGGCGGTGTGCTTCGCCCGCAGCGGCTTCCATGGCGCCAGCATGGCCGAAATCTCGAAAGAGGCGGGCATGAGCGCCGGCCATATCTACAACTATTTCGACAGCAAGGAAGCCATCATCATGGCGTTTGTCGATCTGGAGTCGGAGCATGTGGCGGCGCAGTTGCGTGAGCTGAGCAGCAAGGAAGATCCGCTACAGTCGATGATCGACGAGGCGCCGCGCCATATCGATGAGAACCTGGATCCGAAATTCTTCCAGCTGCCGATGGAGATGTGCGCCGAGGCGGCGCGCAATCCCAAGATTGCCGAGGCGATGCGCGCGTCCGATGTGGCAGCGCTGGCCGAGTTCCGTCCGATTATCAAGCGCGAACGCGAGCGGCGCGGCTTGTCAGTCGATGACGCGCTGCTGGATGGCCGTATCAACACCATGGTGTCGCTGTTCCACGGGTTGCCGATCCGCGCCTTGCTCCGCCCGAACATGGACCGCGACTCTCTTGTGGAAGGGTATCGGGTCGCCATGAAGGCGCTGCTGCTAAGCTGATTTGTCTCCTAATGTATCCGGCCGCTGCACGCGCGCGGCCGCTGTTGTACCATGATTGATGTCTCTTCCCGCTTACAGGAGCATCATGACTTCCTACGTAATTCCCGCCCAAGACATCGTCGGCCTGCCGGTCGCCGGTACTTCCGATTTGTTCCCGGTGCGCCGCGTGTACTGCGTTGGCCGCAACTACGCCGGCCACGCGCGCGAGATGGGTTCCGACCCGGAGCGCGAACCGCCGTTCTTTTTTTGCAAACCAGGCGACGCGCAAGCCGTGGTGCCGGCCGCGCCCAACCGCGTGCTGGAGCTGCCGTATCCGCCGATGACCAATAACCTGCACTACGAGTGCGAGCTGGTGGTTGCCATCGGCAAGGGCGGCGCCAATATCGCGGTGGAGGACGCGGCATCGCACATCTACGGTTACGCCGTCGGCTTTGACATGACGCGCCGCGACCTGCAATTCAAAATGCGCGATGCGGGCCGTCCGTGGGAAATCGGCAAGGCCTTCGACTACTCCGCGCCGATCGGCCTGATTCATCCTGCCGCCGATGCCGGCGATATCAATAACGCCGCGATCCAGCTGGATGTGGATGGCGTGACCAAACAGTCGTCCACCATTGCGCATCTGATCTGGTCGATCAACGAGACCATCGCCAATCTGTCCACGCTGTTCACGCTGGCGCCGGGCGACCTGATTTTCAGCGGCACGCCGGAGGGCGTGGGCGCGGTGGTGCGCGGGCAGGTATTGGAAGGCAAGGTGGCCGGCTTGTCGCCGATTACCGTGAAATTGGTATAAACCGTTTATAGTAAAGCGTCTATGGCGCTCAGCGCCTCATGGGCGCCGGTAGCCAGTCCGACATCGCGCGGGCTGGCGACCTGCGGTTCGCGCGGGTTGACGCGTATCATGCGGCCGTTGAGTTGTTGTACCACGCGATGGCCGAAGTGGCGCACCGACGGTATCGCCGTGCCAGCGCCCAGCTCCACCACCAGTGGCCGTTCGGCCTTATGCAGCAAGTGCTGCAGGCGCGTCTCCTGCGCGGCGGCGCGCTGCTCGTTCCAGCCCCAGTCGCCGAACATCAGAATATTCGGCCGCGCCAGCGCACCGCAGTGCGGGCAGGTGGGCGCTTCGCTCAGCAGGCGGCAGGCGTCGCTATCGACCTGCGGTGTGTAGCCGTCCGCACTCCAGACATGATCGCCGCACGGCTCCAGGCATTGCAGGTGGTGGATCGAGCCGTGGCACTCGTAGATCCGTTGCGGATCGAAGCCGGCGGCCTGGAAATGACCGTCCACGTTGCTGGTGAAAACCGCATAGCCATGCGCCATGCGTTCGCTCCATTTCCTGAGCAGTCCGAAGCCTGCATGCGGCACCGTGGCGCGGTAGAGATTGAGCCGATGACCATAGAAGCCCCAGGCCAGCGCCGGATCTTCGCGGAAGGTGCTGGGTGAGGCCACGCTGGCGAACTCCATGCGCGCGCGGGCCAACGCCGGATAAGCCTTCCAGAAACCCTGATTGCCGCGAAAGTCGGGCAGCCCGGAGTCCACGCCCATGCCGGCGCCAGCGGTCACGATGAGTAGATCGGCGTGTCCGATGAGGGCGGCGGCGTGTTCAAGCGAGGCGGGGTTCATGCTGCGATCTTACCGTCGCAAAGCAAACATGACAAATACTTAAACGGGCTGCTATAATCGTGCGGTTAGTCGGGGCGTAGCGCAGCCCGGTAGCGTACCTGCATGGGGTGCAGGGGGTCGGAGGTTCGAATCCTCTCGCCCCGACCAACACAATAAAATCAAAGACTTAGGCCAATCAGTGGATTGGCCTTTTTCATTTCTGCAGGCAATATTCATCCTTGTCATGCGTCAAAAGCTGCGATGGGACGGCTTGGTAAGCTGGCCTATGTCATACTAAGCAGCGAATCGGAGCGACCGCCATGACCACCGGGTTTTTTGACAGCCACAAGTACGCCAAGCGCCTGATCGACTCCGGCCTGCCACCGGCTACGGCTGATGTGCAAGCTGAAACGATGGTCGAAATAGTGGAGCGAGTGAATGCCAGCTCGGCCAAGGTTGATAAGCAAGACAGCAAGATCGACGTTCTGGCCCATAAAATTGACCTGAATGCTGCCGAAACGAAAGCGCTGATTGCCGCGCAAACTGCACTGATTGCCGCGCAGACTGCGCTGATAGAGCGCACCTCCAATGTCACGACCCGTTGGATGATTGGACTATGTTTGACCACCATCGGATCAGTGATCGGTGCGATCAAATTCTTCACCTGACTGAGACGGCCAGGTCTTTTATCCCGGTAGGAACAGCTTCAACAGCGCCGGCAGCAATTGGGCAATGAAAATCGCCGTCACTGACCACGTAATAATGGATGCCCTGGCTTCGGCGACCAACGCCTTGGTTTCGCCACGCACGATGGGCGTGAGTATGGGGACCAGCTTCTAATGCAGGTACTTCAACAGTGCGGGGAGGAGTTGAGCGAGGAAAACTGAGCCGACGACCCAGATGATGATGGTGGACTTGGTTTCCGCAATTTGCGTTTTGAGCCGGTTTTCCATTTCAGCCATTTCTGCGCGGAGCCGGCCTTCCATCGCCGCCATTTCTGCGTGGAGCTGGCTTTCCATCGCCGCCATTTCTGCGCGGAGCTGGCTTCCCATCGCCGCCATTTCTGCACGGAGCTGGCTTCCCATCTCGGCCATTTCTGCACGGAGCTGGCTTCCCATCTCGGCCATTTCTGCACGGAGCTGGCTTCCCATCGCCGCCATTTCTGCACGGAGCTGGCTTCCCATCTCGGCCATTTCGGCACGCAGACCGCCACCAAGCTCGGCAAGATCGGTCTTGGTGGCGCAGGTTTCCTTCAGAACAGCAATATCAACTTTGATGTTGAGTTGTTCCATTTCGAGTTTGCTCAGACGCGCGTCGGGAGTCTTATCGTAGGCTTCCGATTTTTCTTTGTCAAATTGCGAAGACATAAGGTGCTCCTTGATGAACTGCGATTCCAGCCGTGCCAAAAGATGCTGCTGAATTGTCAGTCGCCATACTTCACGGGCATAAGGTGCTGCCCGGCTGGTAGCCCAGCGATTCGGCCTTGGCGATTGTGGTTGCCTGCGGCAGGGAGAAGTTGAGGCCGCTCATGGGGAACAGCGGCTGGTAGCTGATGGCGTCGCAGTCGGTGCCGGGGGCGCACACGCGCGCGCGCACGAAGCGGATGCAGCTGGCGCCGTTGGGATTGGCGGTGCAGTTGATGTGCGCCCGCGCCGGACAGTTGGGCAGACTGGCGGCGGGGATGGGCGTCAGGCTGAGGCTGTTGTCGGCATTGCGCGTCAGCGCCAGGTAGTCGATGCGGATGTGGGCGTCCGTCACCGGCGCCCCCAGCGCCAGCGGACCGGCGCTGCTGCGCAGCACGGCGGCCTGGCGCACGCCATCCATTACCGTCGTGTTGCTGAAGTCGCTGACGGCAGCCGCGTGGGCGGCGCGGCGCGTGGCTTCCTGCAGCGTGTTCCACAGGTACAGCGCGCGCGACACTTCCAGCACGAAAAACATGGCGGTAAAGAACAGCACCACGCTCAGCGCGAATTCGGCCACGGTGGCGCCGCGTTGGTGGCGCTTCATCGCTGCAACTCTACCGCGCCAGTCAGCGTGGAGGCTGCCGCCACACCGGCAAACTCGGCGCTGATGCTGGTGGCGGTGGCTGGCACCGTCATGAAGAAGCGGCCCACGCCCAGCACCGTGGCGCTGGCTGTGGCGCCCGCCGGGACCGGGCACGACAGCAGCGCCACGTTGAGCACGCGGCGCCGCGCCTGGCCCGCGTGCGCAGCGGACGGGGCCTGGAAGTTGACGCCGCTGCCGGTGCTGTAGGGCGTGGCGGTGGCCGGTCCGCTCGGGTAGCCGCTGGCGGCCGGCGGCCCCGGCGTGTACAGGCTGGACCAGGCGGTGGTGGCAAACGGCGTGTAGCCGGCGGCCGGCTCCACCGGAGCGGCGGTGTAGGCCGAGTAGGGCACGGCCCTGGCAAACGACCACAGGGGGCCATACTGCGGCGCGGTGTTGCTGGCGTCGCCGGGCAGGGGATCGGCGCGGGTCCACAGCTTGACGCCGCCATTGGTCCAGGTGGCGGCGGTCTGGGTGGCGGCGGCCGGCGACATCCAGCCGATGCTGTTGTAGGCATAGGCTTTGATGTTGCTGTCGGGCGGCGCCGGCTCCGGCATGCAGTAATTGCCGCTGTAGTTGTCGAAGCGCGAGTTCAGGTGCGGATACAGGGTGGCCAGCGGGAAGTTGCGCTGCACGTTGAGCGCGCCGCCGGTCACGCTGGGCATCAGCATGCTGCCGGCGCAGATGAAGGGGCCGACCACGTCGGTGCCGAAATTGCCGGGCGCGCCGGTGGTGCCGGGCGGCGACAGCGGGTCGATCAGGAAGTTTTCCGGCGTGCTGCCGTTGGGATTGAGGTTCATCAGGTTGTAGGCGACGCCGCGGCGGAAGCCGAATTCCACCAGCTCGTTGTAGCTGGGGCTGGCGGTGTTGGCGCGCGACGCCGCCGGCGTTGGCGATTGCGCGCAAATCGCCAGCGGCGTCACGCCGATGCTCAGGCGGCCGGCCACGGCGCGCGCGGCCACCGACAAGCTGGCCGGCACGACGCCGGCAAAACGCATGAAGACGGTGGCGACATTGCCGACGCTGGCATCGAGGGCGGCGGTATCGACCTTGGCGTACAGCAGGCCGGCCGGCGCTGCGGCCGCGCTGGCGGCATCGCTCCAGCCGCTGTCGGGCGTGCTGGCGCTGGCGGCAAAGCTCAGCGCGGCGGCGGACCAGGAAAGAGGCAGGGTGCTGTACTGGTAGCTGTAGGTGAGGGCCACGCTGGCCGCGGCGCTGACCGCCTTGTCGACGCCGCTGGTTGTGCCGTTCAGCTCGCGCGCGGCGGCCAGCGCGGCGGCGTCGGCCAGCGCCTGCAATTCCACCCGGCGGTTGTAGGCCTGCGTCAGGTCGAGCGCCAGCCCCGCCATGCTCAGCAAGGACAGCACCATGACGGCAAACAGGACGAAGATGGCGCCACGCTGGCGGCGCGCGGGGCGGAACGGACGCATGCGCGGCTCCCGGTTGGTATCGTGCTTCGATTCTATCCAGCAGGAAATGTCGTCTCTTGACGCAGCGCAAGCACGCTCCTGACAGAAACTGTCACAGCGGCGCCGTAAACTGGCTTCATTGCCAACCTTGAACGGAGAATCACATGAGCCCCGATTACGTGCTGTTGTACGTCGACCAGCCTGGCGCCAGCGGCGCCTTTTATGCCGACCTGCTGAACCTGCAGCCGGTGGAGTCGTCCCCCACCTTTGTGCTGTTCGTGCTGCCGTCCGGCCTCAAGCTGGGACTGTGGTCGCGCCACACGGCCGAGCCCAAGGTGCTGGCCCATGGCGGCGGCAGCGAGCTGGCGTTTGCCGTGCCGGACCGCAGCGTGGTCAACGATATGTATGCCGACTGGTCGGCGCGCGGGCTGGCGATCGCCCAGCGTCCCACCGCCATGGATTTCGGCTACACCTTCGTGGCGCTGGACCGCGATGGCCACCGGTTGCGCGTGCTGACGGCGGAGATGTAAGGCAAGGGCGGTTGTGGCCGCCTTTTTGCATTGCGGTTGACACTCAAAATCAAGCGGTGCTATATTCCCTCTGGATTGGTAACGTTTCCAATCCACCCTCGTCTCTTCGCCCCGCGAAGTTGCCGGCGCCTTGGGCGGCGCCGGTTTTTTTGCCCGCCGGAAGACGCTAATATCTGGGTAAGCTAAAAAAACAGACGGAGACTGGATGGACATGCACGCCACGGGCGCCCGGCGCCGCGCAGGGATCATGCTGGCCGCACTGGCGCTGGGTGGGGCCGTTGCCGGGCAGGGCCGTGCAGCCGAGGCCGCCCCCAGGGCCGAGGTAATGCACTGGTGGACGTCCAGCAGCGAATCGGCCGCGGTGCGCAAGTTTGCCGATGCCTACCGCGCCGCCGGCGGCGTCTGGGGCGACACCGCGATTGCGGGAGCAGACCAGGCCAAGGCGGTGGCCATCAACCGCATCGTTGGCGGCCACCCGCCCACCGCCGCCCAGTTCAACACCACCAAGCAGTTCCGCGACCTGATCGACCAGGGCGTGCTCAACAACCTCGACGATATCGCCGCGCGCGACCGCTGGGATCAGCTGATGCCGCAGCCGGTGCTGGATGTGATCAAGGTCAGGGGGCATTACTACGCGGCGCCGGTGGACATCCACATGTCGACCTGGATCTGGTATTCCAAGGCGGCGTTCAAGAAGGCCGGCATTGCCAAGGAGCCTGCCACGCCGGACGAGCTGTTTGCCGCGCTGGACAAGCTGAAGGCCGCCGGTCTGGTCGGTCTGGCGCACGGCGGCCAGCCGTGGCAGGAGAACATTCTGTTCCAGGCCATGCTGGCCAATGTCGGCGGCAAGGAGTTGTACCTGCAGGTGCTGCGCGACCGTAATCCGAAGGCGATCAATTCGGACAGCTTCAAACAAGTGCTGCTGGCCTTCAAGCGCTTGCAAAGCTATGTCGACAGCGGTTCGCCCAACCGCAACTGGAACGACGCCACCGCCATGCTCATCAGCGGCAAGGCCGGCGTGCAGATCATGGGCGACTGGGCCAAGGGCGAATTCGCCGCCGCCCGGCAGACCGCCGGCAAGGACTTCGGCTGCATTCCCGGCCTCGGTCCGCAGGTGCCGTATCTGATCCAGGGCGATGCGTTCGTGTTCCCCAAAACCAGCCAGCCGGACGTGGTGCGCGCGCAGAAGCTGCTGGCCACCACCCTGCTGGCGCCGGGCGTGCAGCTGGAGTTCAACAAAATCAAGGGTTCGTTGCCCATCCTCAGCAATGTGGATGCGTCCGGCATGGATGTGTGCGCGCAGGCCGGGATGGCGATTTTGAAGGACAAGTCGCGCGCGGTCGGCATGATCGAGGTGTTCCTGACGCCCGACCAGAACGGCGCGTTGCAGGATGTGCTGACCACCTACTGGAACACGCGCATGCCGGTGGAGCGGGCGCAGAAGGGCATCGTCGCGGCGTTGCAAGATTGACGTGCGCACGTTATCCTTGCCGCCGCATAGACAGAACGGATAAGGGAACTCGTGGCAACTATTAAAGACGTAGCCCGGCTGGCGGGCGTGGGATTGGGCACCGCCTCGCGCGTCATCAGCGGCAAGGGCTCGGTGTCGCAAGCCACGATCGAGAAGGTGCGCAAGGCGATCGAGGAACTGGAATTCCGGCCGTCGCACGCGGCGCGCTCGCTGCTGTCGGGCAGCTCGCAGATGATAGGCGTGTACATCCCTTACCTGAGCGGGACGTTCTATACGCCCATCCTGCAGTCGATCTACACGGCGCTGCGCGCGGCCGGGTTGAATATGGTGGTGGCGTTCGGCGTCGGCGATGGCGACGCGCGCAATCAGGCCATCGATGGCTTGAACTTCCTGATCGAGCGTGGCAGCGATGGCCTGATCGTGATGAGCAATGCGATGGAGGACGAGGACTTTGCGGCGTTGGGGCCGTTCCAGTCCAAGGTGGTGGTGATCAACCAGGATGTCGCCAGCATGCCGGAGCAGTGCTTTACGGTGGACCACGAGGCCGGCGGACGGCTGGCGGCGCGCACCTTGCTGGATCTGGGCCATCGCAAGATTGCCGTGATTGCCGGCCGCGCGGCGGCGCCCGACAATCAGCAGCGTATCGCCGGGTTCAAGGCGGAGCTGGAGGCGGCGGGCATCGATACGCGCGCGATGTGGATGGCCGACGGCGAGTTCACGCCGGAAGGCGGGCTGGCGTGCGCGGAACGGCTGCTGCAGTCGGGCGAGGAATTTACGGCGGTCTTTTGCGCCAACGACGAGATGGCGGTCGGGGCGCTGTCGATGTTCCAGAAGGCCGGCGTCAAGGTGCCGGAGCAGGTGTCGGTACTGGGCTACGACGATACGCACAGCGCGGCATTCACCGCGCCGCAGCTGACCAGTGTGCATATCCCGTGGAGCGAGATGACCATGAACGGCTTGAATTACCTGCTCAACCGCTGCTACGAATTGAAGCGGCCGGTGGAGCGCGAGTACCGGCTGCATGTGACGCAACGGGCGTCGCTGGCGCCGGTGGCGCGTAAAAAGAAGTAAAGAGAAGAAGTAAAGCTCAGGAGCATGCGATGGTCGCCTGCTCTTTTTTTGAATGGATATGGAAACGATTCCATGGTGGAGATAACATGCGGATAAAACGATGGATCGCCAGCGTCCTGCTGGCCGGGGCGGCCCAGGCCCAGGCTGCGCTGCCGATGCTGCATACCGAGGGCACGCGCTGGCTCACCGCAGACGGCAAGCAGCCGGCGCTGCGCGGCGTCAATCTGGGGAACTACCTGATGCAGGAGTTCTGGATGATGGGGCAGGAGAGCAAGGCGGTGGACGACCAATGCAAACTGGAGGCGGTGCTCGACCAGCGCTTCGGTTACGAAGAACGCCAGCGTTTATATGGGCTGTTTCGCGATCACTGGATCACGCGGCGCGACTGGGATCTGCTGCCGAAGATGAATCTGAATCTGGTGCGGCTGCCGTTCATCTATAGCGTGATCGAAGATGAACGGCATCCGCGCCAGCTGCGCGCCGACGCCTGGAAGTATCTGGACCGCGTCATCGATGAGGCGGAGCAGCGTGGCATTTACGTCATTCTCGACCTGCATGGCGCGGTGGGCAGTCAGGGCTGGGAGCATCACAGCGGTTGTGCAGGCAGGAACAAGTACTGGGATACGCCGGAATATCAGGAACGCACCATCTGGCTGTGGCAGCAGATCGCCTTGCGCTACAAGGATCGCGGCGCGGTCGCCGGTTACAGCATCTTGAATGAACCGTGGGGCACCACGCCGGAGAATCTGGCTGTGGTCATGGGCACGTTGTACAAAGCGATCCGCGAGGTGGACCGGAATCACGTGATTATCCTGCCGGGCCACAACCAGGGCATCGACGCCTACGGCAAACCGTCCGAGCATGGCATGACGAATGTCGCCTTTGAGATGCACCCTTATCCCGGTCACTTCGGCTGGGGCAAGCCGGGACTGGCCGTGCATAAGGACTGGCTGCAATGCGCGGGCGACGGCGACAACGTTTGCAAATGGAAGGCCAAGCTGGCTGCGCTGGACACGGCGTTCTTCGTCGGCGAATTCCAGCCGTGGGCTTTCATGGGGGCCGAGCATGGCGGACAAGTCATGCGCGTTACTTACGACACGTATGCCGCCAATGGCTGGGCCGCGACCGCGTGGGCCTGGAAGGTGCTGACCAACAAGGGCGGGCAGGGCAAGGGCACCTGGGGCCTGGTGACCAATGCGCCCGGCGCCGCCATTCCCAGGCTCGATTTCACCAAGGCCTCGCTGGCCGAGATTGAAAACCTGTTCCGGCTGTACGGCAGCGTGCCGTATCAGCCGCAGCAAACCGCCATTAAATGGATGAACGCCACCGTGCCGCCTACTCCCTTCGCCAAATAAATCTATGACCATGATGCACACCGACCTGCCTGCGGCAATCAAGCGCACCGACTTTGCCAGCGACTTCCTGTGGGGCGTATCCACTTCCGCGTATCAGATCGAGGGCGCCGCCGCCGAAGACGGCCGCGTGCCGTCGATCTGGGATACCTTCTGCGCCACGCCGGGCAAGATCCGCGACGGTTCCAGTGGCGCTGTCGCTTGCGACCACTATCACCGCTGGGAGGAGGATCTCGATCTGGCGCAGGCCATGGGATTGAACGCGTACCGCTTTTCGATTGCGTGGACGCGTATTTTCAACGGCGTCGATGCGGAGCCGAATGCGAAAGGACTGGCGTTCTATTCGCGGCTGGTGGACGGCATGCTGGCGCGGGGCCTGCAGCCTTGGTGCACGCTGTATCACTGGGATCTGCCGCAGTATCTGCAGGACCGGGGAGGCTGGAACGATCGCGCCACCATCGACGCCTATCTGCAATATGTGGATGTGATCACGCGCCATCTGGGCGATCGCATCAAGCACTGGATCACGCACAACGAGCCATGGTGCACGGCCATGCACGGCAACTGGGATGGCATGCACGCGCCGGGCAACAAGTCGCTGCCGCTGGCGCTGCAGGTCTGCCACAACGTGCTGGTGTCGCATGGTCGCGCGGTGCCGTTGATCCGTGCCAATGTGCCCGGTGTGAAGGTTGGCATTGCATTGAGCCTGCATCCGGTGCAGGCGGGCAGCGACAGCGCGGCCGATATCGCCGCCGTCTCGCGTCACGACGCGCTGCGCAACCGCTGGTTTCTCGATGCGCTGTATGGCCGCGGCTATCCGGCCGAAGCGCTGGCGCTGGTGGGCAAGGATGCGCCGGTGGTCGAGGAGGGCGACATGCAAGCTATCGCCGTGCCATGCGATTTCCTCGGCGTGAACTACTACTTCCCGGAGGTGGTGGTGGATGCGCCGGACGAGTATCCGCTGCGCGCACGCATCGTGTATCCGCAGGACCGCCAGCGTACAGGCTTCGGCTGGGAAGTGTCGCCGCAAGGTCTGGTCGGGTTGCTGGAGCGCGTGGCGCGCGATTATCCGGCCGGCGATTTGTACGTGACGGAGAACGGCTCGTCCTACGACGATCGGGTAGGCGCGGACGGCGCGGTGAGCGATACGGCGCGCCGCGATTACCTGATCCGCCATCTGGCTGCCATGCGCGCCGCGATTGCCGCCGGTGGCAACGTCAAAGGCTATTTCGCCTGGAGCCTGCTGGATAACTTCGAATGGGCGGAAGGCTATCTGCGCCGCTTCGGCCTGACCTATATCGACTACCCGACACAACGCCGCATCGTCAAGCAAAGCGGCGAGTGGTACAGCGCCTTCGTGCGCGGCAAGAACTAAAACAATGGAGAGAGACTGAATGAATTCACATAACCACATCCTGCGTCGCGCTGTTCTGGCAGTTACCCTGGCTTTGAGCGCTCATGCCATCGCCGCGCCACTGACCGACTGGCCGCGCATCACCAGCGCCGTCAGGCAAGACAAGGCCATGGAGGCGCGCATCAGGCAGATCGTGGCAGGCATGACGCTGGCGCAGAAGATTGGCCAGATGACGCAGCCCGAAATCAAATTCAGCACGCCGGAAGATGTCCGCAACCACTACATAGGCTCGGTGCTGAATGGCGGCGGCAGCTGGCCGCAGAATAACAAGTACGCCAGCGCGGCGGACTGGGTCAGACTGGCCGACGCCTACTACGACGCGTCGATGAGCACCGACATGAAGGTGCAGATTCCCGTCATCTGGGGCATCGACGCCATGCACGGCAATTCGAATATGTACGGCGCCACGCTGTTCCCGCATAACATCGGCCTGGGTGCGGCGCGCGATCCGAAGCTGGTGGCGGACATGGCCCGGTCGGTAGCGAAGGCGGTACGCGCCACCGGCATCGACTGGGTGTTCGCGCCAACGCTGGCGGTGGTGCGCGACGATCGCTGGGGGCGCACTTATGAGAGCTTCTCCGAAGATCCATCCGTCGTGCGCGATTACGCGGCCGGCTATGTCAAGGGCTTGCAGGGCGACCTGAAATCCGATAACACCGTGGTGGCTACCGCCAAGCACTTCGTCGGCGACGGCGGCACGTTCGAAGGCAAGGACCGTGGCGTTAACCGGTCCACCATGGCGGAGATGATTAACATCCACGCGCAGGGCTACTACCCGGCGCTGAGGGCAGGCGTGCAGACCGTGATGGCCTCCTTCAACAGCTGGAACGACGTCGAGGGCGGCGCCGATCACGGCAAGATGCACGGCAGCCGCGAGCTGCTGACCGTGGCGCTGAAGGAGAAGATGGGCTTCGATGGCCTGATCGTCAGCGACTGGAACGCCATCACCGAAGTTCCCGGCTGCGCCGAAGACAGCTGCGCCGCCGCCATCAACGCCGGCGTCGATTTGATCATGGTGCCGGAAAAGTGGAAGACCTTCATCGCCAACACCATCGCGCAGGTGGAGAGGGGCGAGATCCCGGTGTCACGTATCGACGATGCGGTGACCCGCATCCTGCGCGTGAAGATGCGCGCCGGTCTGTTCGACGGCAAGAAGCCTTCGCAGAACATCTATGCCGGCAAGCAGGAAGCGCTGCGTAACCGCGCGCTGGCGCGCAGGGCGGTGCAGGAATCGCTGGTGCTGTTGAAGAATAACGGCAACGTGCTGCCGCTGGCGCGCGGCAAGAAGATCCTCGTGGTTGGCAAGAGTGCGGACAACATGGCCAATCAGTCGGGCGGCTGGTCGCTGACCTGGCAGGGCACGGACAACAAGAACAGCGACTATCCTTACAGCGACACTATTCTGGCCGCGATCCAGGAAGTCGCCGGCAAGGACAACGTCACCTACAGCGAAAACGCTGCCGGCGTGGACGTCGGCAAGTTCGACGCCGTGGTGGCGGTGATCGGCGAAACGCCGTACGCGGAAGGCGATGGCGATATCGGCCCGGCCGGCACGCTGCGCCTGAGCGGCCGTTATCCGGAGGATCTGGCGGTGCTGCAGGCGGTGTCGGGCAAGGGCAAGCCGGTGGTGACGGTGGCGATCACCGGCCGTCCGTTGTACACCAACGACATCCTCAACCTGTCGGACAGCTTTGTGGCCGCATGGCTGCCGGGCACCGAGGGCAAGGGCGTGACCGATGTCCTGTTCCGCAAGGCTAATGGCAAGATCAACAAGGATTTCCGGGGCAAGCTGTCGTTTTCCTGGCCGAAATCGGCCTGCCAGTCGCCGCTGAACGTGGGCGACGCCGGCTACGATCCCCTGTTCAAGTTTGGTTTTGGCCTGAACTACAACAGTAAAACAACTCTGCCACTGCTCGATACCAGCTATCCTGACGGAGGTTGTAGCAAAACTACGACCGTCCCGGTGTACAATCCCACCGATCGCGCCACTTATGGCCTGTACGTGAGCAGTGGCGGCCAGAGGGTGGCGCTGGGGGCGGATCTGAATGCGGTGTTCAATCTGCCGACCGTGAAGGTGGAAACCGCGCAGATCAACACCCAGCAGGATGCCAAGCGTCTGACCTGGAGTGGTGCGGCGAAACTGGAGGCGCAAGCCGGCAAGGCGATCAGGCTGCCGGCCTACGCCAGCACGGATGGCGCGCTGCAGTTCGACGCCATCGTGTCGGCGGCACCGCAGGGCAAGGTACAAATTGGCATTGAAACGGTGGAGCTGGAGGCCGGCGCTGTATTCCAGCAGCTGGCCGGAAAAGGCAAGCAGACGGTCAAAATCCCTCTGTCGTGCTTTGCGAATCGTGGCTTGCCGCTGGCGGCTTTGAGCACGCCATTCAGCGTCAGCGCCGATGCACCGTTCGCCGCGACGTTCGCCAACATCCAGATCGTTGGCGGCGCCGCCAGGGACAAGGATGCGTTGGCATGCGGGGACTTTAAATAATAAAACGAGGAGAAAGTAAAAGTATGGAACACTATTCGCAAGCTGCGCCGGTCGTATCCGGGCAGTCGCAGGCGGGCGGGAATACCGTGCCGTTGGTCATCGTCACTATCCTGTTCTTTATGTGGGGCCTGTTGACGTCCCTGAACGACGTGCTGATTCCGCACCTGAAGGCCGTCTATACGCTGACCTATGTGCAGGCGATGCTGGTGCAGTTCTGCTTCTTCGGCGCTTACTTCATCGTGTCGCTGCCGGCCGGGATGCTGATCAAGAAGCTGGGTTACCAGAATGGCGCCGTGGCTGGCCTGACGATTGCGGCTGCCGGTTGCGCGCTGTTTTATCCGGCGGCGACCAGCGGCTATACGCTGTTCCTGATTGCTTTCTTCGTGTTGGCGGGCGGCATCACCATCCTGCAGGTGGCGGCTAATCCTTACGTGGCAGTGCTGGGCGATCCACGCACCGCGTCGAGCCGGCTGACCCTGACTCAGGCCTTCAACTCGCTGGGCACCACTGTGGCGCCGACGCTGGGCGGCATGCTGATTCTGGGTGGCGTGGTCTTGAGCGCGGACGATCTGGCCAAGCTGCCGGCGGCGGAGCAGGCGGCGTATCACGCCAACGAAGCGGCGGCCGTGCAGGGGCCTTACCTGGCGCTGGCCGCCGCCTTGCTGGTGCTGGCCATCCTGTTTGCGCTGGCGCGTCTGCCGAAGATCGTCGACGCGGAAGACAGCGGCACGCAGGGCGGCTTCGCGGAAGTGCTCAAGCACCGTCATCTGGCGCTGGGCGCGGTGGCGATCTTCCTGTACGTGGGTGGCGAGGTATCGATCGGCAGCTTCCTGATCAACTTCCTCGGCGATCCGAAAGTGGCCAGCCTGGCGGCGGCCGATGCGGCGCACTACGTCAGCTTCTACTGGGGCGGCGCCATGATCGGCCGCTTCATCGGCTTCGCCGTGATGCGCACCATCAGCCCGGGCAAGGCCTTGGCCTTCAATGCGGCGGCGGTGATCGCGCTGGTGCTGCTGGCGATCTTCAGCGGCGGCACGTTGGCGATGTGGGCGATTCTGGCGGTGGGCCTGTTCAACTCCATCATGTTCCCGACCATCTTCTCGATGGCGCTGAACAAACTGGGGCCGCTGACCGGCCAGGGCTCGGGCGTGCTGTGCATGGCGATTGTCGGCGGCGCATTGGTGCCGTTCGCGCAAGGCCTGCTGGCGGATCACATCAGCCTGCAACTGTCCTTCCTGGTGCCGGCCGCTTGCTACACCTTCATCCTGTATTTCGGCCTGAAATACGCCAATATGTACAGCGAAAAATAAGCGGCTTTGCTGCACAACGAGGCTCTCTGCGGAGAGCCTTTTTTATTTAATAGGCGACATCCCTTGAGGAAGACTCCCCATCGTCAATCCTCGAAGAACTTTTTTCACCTATACTAGTTGCGTTTTCTGTAACGGGAGAAGGCGATGGCTGGCGGTTTAGGCAGGAAGCAGTGGTTTGCATTGATTGTTGCGGTGACGCTCACTGCGCATTACTTCTTTTTCCGCGTGCCGTTTGTCGCCAACGACTATGGACGCAATATGGTGGAGTGGCCCTTGCTGGCGGATGCGCTGATTTCCTTCCCGCTGCTGTACTACTTCATGTTCCGGCCATCGCTTAAGCAGTTCCTGGCGGCGTGGCTGGCGATTGCCACCGCCGGTGTGCTGGCTGGCCGCATGCTGATACCGGAAGAGAGCAAGCAGCTTTGGCGCGGCATCGAAGGTTATTGGCTGTTGCTGGTGCTGGCCGAGGCGGGGCTGGAAATTTATCTGCTGGTGCTGCTGGCGCGCCGCGTGAAGGCCTTGCTGCGCATGAGCGGCAATGTGGATGAAGCCTTGGAGAGTGCGATACACGGCCGCTTCGGCAAAACGGGCTTCGCGCCATTTGCCTTGTTCGAAATGCGCATCTGGTACTACGGCCTGTTCATGCGCAAGGGGGAGCAGTTGCGCTTCCGCGGCGAGCGGCACTTCAGCTACGACAAGAACGACGGCAATGTCTCCAGCCAGTTTGCGTTCATCATGATGCTGTTGTTCGAGATGCCGCTGTCGCACTTGATGCTGCACCTGATGTCTGTGAAACCGTGGGTGGCGTGGCTGGCGGATATCCTGACCTTGTGGTCCATGCTTTACCTGGTGGCCGAATACCGCGCCAGCCAATGGCGCCCGATTTCGCTGGACCGCAACGCACTGCTGATACGCAACGGCGTGTTCGCCCGCGATCGCGAGATTACCTACAGCATGATCGAATCCGTGGTTCGCTGTGAAGACAACATCCGCCGCCGGCGCGGCATCCTGCGCTACCGCCAGTTCGGCCGCCTGAACGTCGAGATCCGCCTGCGCGAAGGTGCGCCGCATTCAAGAATTTATCTCAGCCTCGACCAGCCGGACGCCTTCATCGACGCTTTGCGTCAGGCCAGCGCTCCCATTAGTTTTTGAACAGACGTTGGTGGGACATGCTACAGGAAGCGGTCGATGATTTTTTTGCTGTGCTTGTCCAGATCGCGCAGGTCGCGGATCAGGTAGTGGATGCCGTGGATGTCAGTGATCAGCAGGGTGTCGATCGTTAAACGGCGGATGTCTTCTTCGCCGCGCAGCACGAATTCGGTGTCGCCGCGATCGGTCGCCACCGACCAGGTGCATGGCGTGGCATAGCTGGTCACGCTGTTGATGCGCGCGATTTCGGGCATGAATTCGCGGCCGCTCAGTTCTTCGCTCACCAGCGCGCCAATCGCCGCCGGCAGATCGGCGATGCGGTCGATCCACGCCACTTCCTTGCCATCGTTATTCAGCAGCGAGATGCCGTCTTCCGGCGCCTGCACCGGGAAGGCGCGCACCGGCGACACGCCTTCGTGCACCACGCCCTCGCTGGTGGTCAGCACCAGCTTGCCGAAGGGGTTGCGGATCAGTTCAAATTGCGTCGTCATCTTATTCTTCCTTGGCCAGTTCCGCGTTGCGCGCTTGCGCCTGATACAGGCGGTAATAAGCGCCTTCGAGCGCCATCAGTTCATCGTGCGGGCCGTCTTCCACCACCACGCCGCGATCCAGGACCACCAGGCGGTCGGCTTTTTGCAGCGTGGAGAGACGGTGCGCAATGGCGATGGTGGTACGGCCTTGCACCAGATTGTCCAGCGCGCGCTGGATTTCTTTTTCGGTTTCCGAGTCCACCGAGGCGGTGGCTTCGTCGAGGATCAGGATCTTAGGATCGATCAGCAGCGCGCGCGCGATCGAGATGCGCTGGCGTTCGCCGCCCGACAAGCCTTGTCCGCGCTCGCCCACCATCGAGTCGTAACCCTGCGGCAGACGCAGGATGAATTCGTGCGCATGCGCGGCGCGCGCGGCGGCGATGATTTCCTCGCGCGTCGCATCCGGCTTGCCGTAAGCCAGATTCTCGGCGATGGTGCCGAAGAACAGGAACGGCTCTTGCAACACCAGACCGATATTGCGGCGATAGTCCGACACCGCGAACTGGCGGATATCCACGCCATCGAGCAGAATCGCGCCTTCGGCTACATCGTAGAAGCGGCAGATCAGGTTGACCAGCGTGGATTTGCCGGAACCCGAATGACCCACCAGACCGACCATCTGCCCAGCCTTGATATCGAGATTGATGCCGCGATTGACCGCGCGGTTGCCGTAGCGGAAACCCACTTCGCGCAGGCTGATATTGCCCTCGACCTTATTCAGCCTGACCGGATTCACCGGCTCCGGCACCGACGACACGTGATCCAGGATGTCGAAGATACGCTTGGCCGCCGACGCCGATTTCTGCGTCACCGACACGATGCGGCTCATCGAATCCAGACGGCCGTAGAAGCGGCTGGCGTAAGCGATGAAGGACGACAGCACGCCCACCGTGATATTGCCCTTGGAGACCTGATAGATGCCGAACACCCAGATCACCAGCAAGCCCAGCTCCGTCAGGAAGGACACGGTCGGCGAGAACAGCGACCACACCTTGTTCAGCTTATCGTTGACGGCCAGATTGTGCTTGTTGGCGGTGCGGAAGCGATTGGCCTCACGCGCCTCCTGCGCGAACGCCTTCACCACGCGGATGCCGGGAATGGTATCGGCCAGCACGTTGGTCACTTCGCCCCATACGCGGTCGATCTTCTCGAAGCCGGTGCGCAAACGGTCGCGCACCAGATGAATCATCCACGCGATGAACGGCAGCGGCGCCAGCGTGCAGATGGCCAGCCACGGATCGAGATTCAGCAGGATCACGCCGGTCATGACGATCATCAGGCAGTCGGACAGGAAGTCCAGCAGGTGCAGCGACAGGAACACGCAAATGCGGTCGCTCTCCGAACCGATACGCGACATCAGATCGCCGGTGCGCTTGCCGCTGAAGTATTCCAGCGACAGCTGCAGCAAGTGTTCATAGGTGGTGGTGCGCAGGTCGGCGCCGATGCGCTCCGAGGCCAGCGCCAGCACGTAGGTCTTGCCCCAGCCGAAAATCCAGGCCAGCACCGACGCGCCAACAAGCCCGGACATGTATTTCACCACCAGCATGGGATCGACGTCCTTGCCGTTCTGGTAAGGGATCAGCACATTGTCCATCAGCGGGATGGTCAGGTAGGGCGGAATCATGTGGGCGCCGGTGGACAGCAACATCAGCGTGAAGCCGAGCGCCAGCTGCCATTTGTACGGCCTGGCGAAGCGCCACAGGCGGAACAGGGTCCAGGTCGACGGCGGCGTGTAGACCACCTTGGTGCAGACCGGGCATTCTTCCTGGTCCGGCTCCATCGGCGCCTTGCAGCTGGGGCAGATGTTTTTATCGTCCAGCACCACCGGCTCGCCGCTGGCGTGGCTGTCGAGATGGGCGTCGAACTGCTCGACCAAGCGGATCGCCGCCAGATTCTGTCCCAGCGTGAAGCGCCACGCGCCCAGACGGCCGCGCGCATTGACCAGTTCCAGATGGCCGACGCCGGCGTGGTCGTGGTGCTTCAGCGCCAGATCCGGCGCAAACGGCCACGCTTCCCAGTGCGCCGCGCCCGGCGCGCGCGCCAGCACGCGGCTGGGCGTGACCACCACGATACCCTTGGAAAAACGAAGTTGCTGATCCAAGTCAACCTCCAGGGCACTTACAACGTTTTCCCCTTGGGAAAGTTGTGCCTGTATCTCGGGACGCCAGCGTTCAGGGAGATCGCCAGGGCTGGATACGGTGGGAAGTTGTTCGGTTGTCATCGTGCGGCGTACTCCGGAGGGGAAAAGGGCTGATAGAACGGCCACTTTACGGTATTCTGTCAATGATTAAACATTTGACAGAGAACAATAAAATTAGGTGTTTTGTGCTGGCGGCAAGTATACCGCACAGCAGCAGGCCAAGGGTACAGGGTTTAAAATACGGCGCGGGCTGGCTCAGGCCGATAACAAAGTTACAAGAATCAATACATGACTAAGAAGAAAGACATCGAAATTCTCCGCGTGACCCACTTGCGCGGCCCCAACATCTGGACCTACCGCCCGGTGATCGAGGCGTGGCTGGATATCGGCGAGCTGGAGAATTTTCCCTCGAATCTGCTGCCCGGTTTGTTTGAGCGCCTGACGGCGATCCTGCCGGGGCTGATCGTCCACCGCTGCGGCGTGGGCGAGCACGGCGGCTTCCTCGAACGCCTGCGCGACGGCACTTACGCCGGCCACATTCTCGAACACGTTGTTTTGGAGTTGCAAAACCTGGCCGGCATGAAGACCGGCTTCGGCAAGACCCGCGAAATCCATCCGGACAGCGGCTTGTACAAGATGGCCTTCCGCACCCGCCAGGAAGAAGTCGGCCGCGCCGCGCTGGCCGCCGGCCGCGACCTGCTGATGGCCATGATCGAAGCCAGGCCGTATGACCTCGACGCCACCGTTGCCCGGCTGACCGACATGGTCGAAAGCCTGTGCCTCGGCCCGAGCACCGGCAACATCGTCGATGCCGCCGGCGTGCGCAAGATTCCGCACATCCGCCTGACCGACGGCAATCTGGTGCAGCTGGGCCACGGCGCCGCGCAGCGCCGCATCTGGACCGCCGAAACCGAACAGACCTCGGCCATCGCCGAAGGCATCGCCAGCGACAAGGACCTGACCAAGTCCCTGCTCTCGTCCTGCGGCGTGCCGGTGCCTGAAGGTGAGCTGGTGAAGAGCGCCGCCGAAGCGTGGACAGCCGCGCAGGACATCGGCCTGCCGGTGGTGCTCAAGCCATACGACGGCAATCACGGCCGCGGCGTCTCGCTCAACCTGAACACCGAAGCCGATATCGCCGCCGCCTACGCGCTGGCGGCGCAAGAGGGCGACAGCAGCAGCGTGATCGTCGAGCGCTTCATCGTCGGCGACGAACACCGTCTGCTGGTGGTGGGCAAGCGCGTGGTCGCCGCCGCAGCGGGAGAATCGCTGTGGGTGACCGGCGACGGTAAATCCACTGTGCTGCAGTTGTGCGATACGCAAATCAACACCGACCCGCGCCGCGGCGAGACCGAGGAATTCCCATTGGGCCGGGTCAAGCCGCATGAATCGGGCGAGATCGTGCTGGAACTGCAGCGCCAGGGCATGACGCACAACTCCGTGCCGGCCGAGGGCGTGAAAGTGCTGATCCAGCCGAACGGCAATGTGGCGGTGGACGTCACCGACAAAGTGCACCCGCAAGTGGCCGCGATGGCGGCGCTGGCGGCGCGCGTGGTCGGCCTGGACATCGCCGGCATCGACCTCGTGACCTCCGACATTTCGCGTCCGCTGGAGGAAACCGGCGGCGCCATCATCGAAGTCAACGCCAGCCCGGGCCTGCTGGCCCATCTCAAGCCGGCCGTGGGCGAACCGCGCAATGTCGGCGAAGCCATCGTTGAACACCTGTTTGGCGAGGCCACCGGCCGCATGCCGATCGTCGGCATCGCCGGCACGCACGGCACCACCATGATCGCCCGCCTGGTCGCATGGCTGCTGCAAATCAGCGGCAAGAAAACCGGCCTGACTTGCGCCGAGGGCCTGTTCGTCAACGGCCGCGAGCTGCCGCTGGATGGCCTGAGCGAATGGGAAACCGGCGAGCGCCTGCTGCTGAACAAGAACGTCGAAGCAGGGGTGTTTGAAAACAGCGCCCGCATGATCCTGGCCGAAGGCCTGGCCTACGACAAATGCGCGGTTGGCGTGGTCACCGACGTCACCGGCCATGCAGCGCTGGGCGAGTTCTACATCGACAGCGAAGAGCGCCTGTACAACGTGCTGCGCACGCAAGTGGACGTGGTGCTGCCTGGCGGCGCGGCGGTGCTGAATGCCGCCGATGCGCAAGTGGTGGACATGGCCGACCTGTGCGATGGCGAAGTGATTTTCTATGGCGTGGACGAGCACCTGGCCGCCATCGCCGCGCACCGCGCGGCCGATCAGCGCGTGGTGTTCCAGCGTAAGGATTGCATCGTGATGGCCAAGGGTGGCGCCGAAACCGCCAGCCTGCCGCTGTCGCCGCTGGTGCCGCCGGAAGCCGTGCTGGCCGCGATTGCCGCCGGCTGGGCGCTGGGCCTGACGCCGGAACTGATCGGCGCCGGCCTGCGCACCTTCGAGGCTGCACCGAAAAAAACACATCACTGAAAGAACAAGAAGATTCATATGGAAGTCATACGCACCCGCGCCCTTCGCGGACCGAACCTGTGGAGCCACCACACCGGGGTGGAAGTCATCGTCTCGTGCCTGCCGGAAGAACAAAACATCGCGGCGCTGGCCGGCTTTGAGCAGCGCCTGCGCTCGCGCTTCCCGACCATCGGCGCCCTGCAACCGAGCGGCACCTCGGACGCCGTATCGCTGGCGCGCGTGCTGGAAGTGGCGGCACTGAGCCTGCAGGCGCAAGCCGGCTGCCCGGTCACCTTCAGCCGCACCACCGCCACGCTGGAAAACGGCATCTACCAGACCGTGGTCGAGTACACCGAAGAAGCGGTCGGCCGCCGCGCCGTCGAACTGGCGGAAGCGCTGATCAACGCCACCTTGACCGATACGCCGTTCGACCTGTTCGCCTCCCTGGCCGAGTTGAGCGAACTCGATGAAGACGTGCGCCTCGGCCCCAGCACCGGCGCCATCGTCAACGCCGCCGTGGCGCGCGACATTCCGTTCCGCCGCCTGACCGAAGGCTCGATGGTGATGTTCGGCTGGGGCTCGAAACAGCGCCGTATCCAGGCTGCCGAAATGGACACCACCGGCGCCATCGGCGAAACCATCGCCCAGGACAAGGAACTGACCAAGAAGCTGCTGCACGCGGCCGGGGTGCCGGTGCCTATCGGCCGCTCGGTGGAAGACGAAGCCGACGCCTGGAAAGCCGCGCAGGAAATCGGCCTGCCAGTGGTGGTAAAACCGAAGGACGGCAATCAGGGCAAGGGTGTGACGGTCAATATCATGACCAGGGAGCACCTCGAAGCCGCCTTCCGCACCGCCAAGGAATTCCGCGACGACGTGATGGTCGAGCGTTACCTGCCGGGCCACGACTATCGCCTGCTCGTCATCGGCAACAAGCTGGTGGCCGCTGCGCGTCGCGATCCGCCGCATGTGGTGGGCGACGGCAAGCACACCGTGCGCGAACTGGTGGACATCGTCAACGCCGATCCGCGCCGCGGCTCCGGCCATTCGACTTCGCTGACCAAGATCCGCTTCGACGACATCGCTCTTGCGCGCCTGGCGCTGCAAGGCCTGCAGGCTGACTCCGTGCCGGCCCACGGCCAGCGCGTCATCCTGCGCAACAACGCCAACCTGTCGACCGGCGGCACCGCCACCGACGTCACCGACGACGTGCACCCGGAAGTGGCGGCGCGCGCGGTGGAAGCGGCGCAAATGATCGGCCTCGATCTGTGCGGCGTGGACGTCGTCTGCGACAACGTGCTGGAGCCGATCGAGAACCAGCGCGGCGGCGTGGTGGAAGTGAATGCCGCGCCGGGCCTGCGCATGCACATCGCTCCTTCGTTCGGCAAAGGCCGCGCGGTGGGCGAGGCCATCGTCAACACCATGTTCCCGGCCGGCGAGAACGGCCGCATTCCGGTGGTGGCGGTGACCGGCACCAACGGCAAGACCACCACCGTGCGCCTGATCGCGCACCTGCTGACCGCCAGCGGCCTGCGTACCGGCATGACCAATACCGACGGCGTCTACATCGAAGGCCGCCAGACCGACAGCGGCGACTGCAGCGGCCCGCGCAGCGCGCGCAACGTGCTGCTGCACCCGGACGTCGACGCGGCGGTGTTTGAAACCGCGCGCGGCGGCATCCTGCGCGAAGGCCTGGCCTTCGACCGCTGCCAGGTCGCGGTAGTGACCAACATCGGCATGGGCGACCACCTGGGCCTGAACTACATCACCACCGTGGAAGACCTGGCGGTACTCAAGCGCGTGATCGTGCAGAACGTATCGGAAAGCGGCTTCGCGGTGCTGAACGCGGTCGATCCTATCGTCGCCGGTATGGCGAACAACTGCCGCGGCAAGGTGATCTTCTTCGGCGCCGACCGCACGCATCCTGTCATCGCCACCCACCTGGCGCAGGGCAGCCGCACCGTGTACGTGGAAAATGGCCATATCGTGGCGGCGGCAGGCCGCGAGCAGCACACCATTCCGCTGTCGGCCGTGCCGATCACCCGCAACGGCAGCATTGGTTTCCAGGTGGAGAACGTCATGGCGTCGGTGGCGGCGGCATGGGGCGTGGGCATCAGCTGGGACGCGATCCGTCTCGGCCTGAAAACCTTCGCCAACGATTCCGACAATGCGCCGGGCCGCTTCAACGTGTTCGACTACAAGGGCGCGACGCTGATCGCCGACTACGGCCACAATCCGGACGCCATCCTGGCGCTGGTCAAGGCGGTAGAGACCATGCCGGCCAAGCGCCGCGTGGTGGTGATCTCGGGCGCCGGCGACCGCCGCGACCAGGACATCACGCAGCAGACCGAAATCCTCGGCCGCGCGTTTGACGATGTGCTGCTGTACGAGGACGCCTGCCAGCGCGGCCGCGTCGATGGCGAGGTTGTAGCGCTGCTGCGTTCGGGCCTGAACGGCGCGCCGCGCACCGCGCACATCGAGGAAATCTATGGCGAGTTCAAGGCCATCGACACCGCGCTGGCGCGCCTGCAGGAAGGGGACTTGTGCCTGATCCTGATCGACCAGGTGGAAGATGCGCTGGCCCATATCGCCAAGCGCATCAAGGAAGTTTAGGCTGTATCTATCGGCTCCATAGATATTTATAGTTTTTATTTATGACTCTCGTTGTTTAGAATAGCTCTACGCTATCAAACAACGAGGAGTCATAGTTATGAAAATCACGACCGCATCCGGCATTCCTGTCGCCGACAACCAGAATTCCCTGACCGCCGGCCCGCGCGGCCCGGTGCTGCTGCAAGACTTCCACCTGATCGAAAAACTCCAGCACTTCAACCGCGAGCGCATTCCTGAGCGCGTGGTGCACGCCAAAGGCTCGGGCGCCTACGGCACCTTCACCGTCACCAACGACATCACCAAATACTCCAAGGCCAGGCTGTTCGCCGAAGTGGGCAAGCAGACCGCAACATTCCTGCGCTTCTCCACCGTGGGCGGCGAGAAGGGCAGCGCCGACACCGAGCGCGATCCACGCGGCTTCGCGGTACGCTTCTACACCGAGGAAGGCAACTGGGACCTGGTTGGCAATAACACGCCGGTGTTTTTCCTCAAGGACGGCATCAAGTTCCCGGATTTCATCCACACCCAGAAGCGCGACCCGCAAACCAACCTGAAATCGCCGACCGCGATGTTCGATTTCTGGAGCCGCACGCCGGAAAGCCTGCATCAGGTGACCACGCTGTTCTCCAGCCGTGGCACGCCGGACGGCTACCGCCACATGCACGGTTTCGGCAGCCACACCTACAGCCTGATTAACGCCGACGGCGAACGTGTCTACGTCAAGTGGCACTTCCTGACGCAGCAAGGCATCAGGAACCTGAGCGCCGACGAAGCCACGCGCATCGCCGGCACCGACCCGGACTACGCGCAGCGCGACCTGTTCAACGCCATCGCCAAGGGCGACTTCCCGCGCTGGGACGTCAAGATCCAGGTGGCCACCGAGGCCGAACTGGCCGCATGGGAAGCGCGCACCGGCTGGAATCCGTTCGACCTGACCAAGGTATGGCCGCATGCGGACTTCCCGCTGCTGCCGGTCGGCGTGCTGGAACTGAACCGCAACCCGGTCAACTACCACGCGGAAGTGGAGCAGGCCGCGCTGTCGCCGTCGAACGTGGTGCCGGGCATGGGCTATTCGCCGGACAAGATGCTGCAGGCGCGCCTGTTCGCCTACCACGACGCGCAGCTGTACCGCGTCGGCACCAACCACCAGCACCTGCCGGTGAACGCGCCACGCTGCCCGTTCCACAACCAGCAGCGCGACGGCGCCATGGCCGGCGCCAACGGCGGCGCGGCGGTCAACTACGACCCGGTGCAAGCCAACGGCAGCAACCCGCACGGCATGGGCCATGGCGAGCCGCCGCTGGCGCTGGACGGCGCGGCCGGCCGCTACGACGGTCGCGGCAAGGAAGACGATTACACCCAGGCCGGTGACTTGTTCCGCCTGATGCCGGCCGACGAGCAGCGCAACCTGTGCAACAACATCGCCGGGCCACTGAGCCAGGTCAGCGCCGAGATCATCGCGCGCCAGCTGGCCCACTTCGACCAGGCCGACGCGGCCTATGGCGCTGGTGTGCGCCAGGCACTGAAAGCGCGCGGCGTCAACGTGGCCTGAAGACGAGGACAGGCCTCCGGAAGTGCACTACAATCCTGATGTTGCAGTGCACCGTGGAGGCCAGACTTGAAGTCCCAACCTGCTTGCTCACCATCCGACTCCTTGCCGGGCCAGATCGTTCTGGTCCTGCAGGGCGGCGGCGCCTTGGGCGCCTATCAGCTCGGCGTCTATCAGGCCATGCACGAAGCAGGCATCGAGCCGGACTGGGTGATCGGCACTTCCATCGGCGCCATCAACGGCGCCATCATCGCCGGCAATCCGCCGGAGCGCCGGGTGGACCAGCTGCGCGAATTCTGGCACCGGATGGAACGCAACTCCTTCGGCTTCGACAGCATGCCGCGCGCGATCGCCAACGCCATCACGGTGGGGCAGGGCATACCGGCCTTCTTCGAACCCAATCTGGCATCGTGGTGGAATCCCGAGGCGCGCGTAGGCGTTGAACATGCCTCGTTCTACCAGACCACGCCCTTGCGCTGCACGCTGGAAGACCTGGTCGACTTCAACTACCTCAACGACAAGCATATGCGCATGACGGTGGGTGCGGTCAACGCCCGCAACGGCGCCATGCGCTACTTCGACACGCGCAGGGAGCCGCTGTGCGTGGAGCATGTGATGGCGTCCGGCGCGCTGCCGCCGGCTTTTCCCGCGGTGCGTATCGATGGTGAGCCGTATTGGGACGGCGGTATCTACTCCAACACGCCGATCGAAGCGGTGCTGGACGACGAGCCGCGCCGCAGCTCGGTCATTTTCTCGGTACAGGTATGGAATCCGGATGGCAGCGAGCCGGGAAGCGTGATGGATGTGCTGGATAAGCACAAGGAAATCCAGTACGCCAGCCGCGCCAGCAATATCGAACAGCAGCGCAAGCTGCACCGCTTGCGTCATGTGATCCGCGAACTGACCAAGCACTTGCCGGCGGAGGAACTGGCGTCGCAGGAGGTGCGCGATCTGGCCTCGTGGGGCTGCGGCACCGATATGCACGTGGTGTCGCTGCGCGCGCCGCGCATCGGCAACGAGGACCACACCAAGGATATCGACTTCAGCGCCTCCGGCATCCGCGCGCGCTGGCAGGCCGGCTACGACGACACGCGGCGCTTCATCAAGCTGCGGCCGTGGGACCAGCCCATCGATCCTATCGAGGGCATTGCGATTCACGAACTGCCGGAGCGCTAGGCCATTGCCGGACATTTTCGCGTCTTGAACAAAATTGTTGGAACTTTTCGGCCTCCCGGCCGGAATATGATCAAGACCCGACGATGACACCCAGACGATGACCATCACGACCATTACCGCCGATACCGAATTGCTGCGCCAGATGCGCAGCGGCACCGCCGCCGCGTTCCAGGCGCTGTACCGGCGCCATCAAGGCCCGCTGTTTCGCTTCGCGCTGCTGCGCTGCGGCTCTGCCGACACCGCGGCCGACATCGTGCAGGAGGTGTTCATGGGCCTGCTGACCGACAGCCTGCGCTTCGATCCCCTGCGTGGCGAATTGCGCGCTTTTCTGTTTGGCGTCGCCCGCAACCTGCTGCTCAAGCATGAAGAACCCCGCCTGCGCCATGCCAGCCTGTCCGAACCGGACGAGGAGGGCGAACTCGAATTCGACGTCGGCAGCGAGAGTGGCGAACCGCTGGCCCGCATGCTGGACAACGAAGTGGCCGAGGACGTGCGGCGCGCGCTGGCCCTGCTGCCGCCGGCCTACCGCGACGTCGTCATCCTGTACGAATTGCACGACCTGTCCTACCTGGAGGTGGCCGCCGTGTGCCAGGTCGATATCGGCACCGTCCGCTCACGCTTGTCGCGCGGCCGGGCCGCGCTGGCGAAACGTTTGGCGGCACACCGCTCCACTCTGATTAAAACCGCCTGAAAAGGTCTGATCATGCACACCGAAGAATCCCGGGATCCCTTGCTTGCCGCTCCGCTTGATGCCCTGCGTGGCGCGCTGGCGGAATACGATACGCCACCCGCCGTGGAAAACGAATTGATGGCCGCTTTCGCGCGGCAGCACCCGAAGCGGCGCTGGTATCAGCGCATCTCCGCCGCCCGGTGGGGCATGGCGGGCGGCGTGGGCAGCGCGGCGCTCCTGGTGCTGGCACTGTCATTGCACACGCAGCCGCAGGTGGCGCCAGGCGCCGCACCGTTTGCCGGTCCTTTCATCGCACTGGAGCCGCTTGAGCGTATCCGGAGCGATCCCGGCCCGCGCATCGTCGAGACCAGAATCGCCCGTACCGCCCTGGCGGGACTTGGCATGCCGGTCACGCCGGAAAATGCCGGCGATCAGGTGCGCGCCGAAATGCTGATCGGCGCCGATGGCCAGCCGCTTGCACTCCGTCTTTCCAGCCTGTAGTAACCACTCATCAGAGGATGATATGAAGACCAACAAAATCGTACTTTCCACCTTGCTCGGCTGCCTGTTTGTGTCGGCCGGGGCGACGAACGTTGACCCGCTGCCCGGCAAGATCGTCAAGAATGCGCCATACAGCGCGGTGGTGGATCAGGAGACCCGGCGCGATCTGGCGGACGGCAATCAGATCAGCAGCAAGACCAGCGTGCAGCATTACCGCGACAGCAACGGCAACACGCGTCAGGAAACGCGCGGCCCGAACGGCGAAGTTCAATCCATCACGATCCAGACCGCGGCAGACAACGTGATGTATACGCTGGTGCCTGTGGCCAAGCTGGCCATGAAGATGTCGATGGACAGAATCAACGCCAAAGCGGCAGCGGTGGGGGCGGCGGCCGGATCCGCGATCAAGGCCCGCATCGAGAATGAACGCAAGGATGGCGAAGACATCGTCATCAAGCGCGCGGCGCCAGACACCAATACCTACGCGACTATCGTCCCGCTGGTCGCCGACGCCTACGGCGACATGAAGTGGGCCAGCAAGACTGTCACCAAGGACCTGGGCACCAAAAACATCGATGGTGTCAAAGCCGAGGGCAAGCTTCGCAGCTACGAGATTCCGGCCGGCGCGGCGGGCAATCGCAAACCCATCGTGGTGACGGACGAAAGCTGGTATTCCCCCGAGCTGCAGGTGACGCTGTATTCGAAGCATAGCGACGTTCGCACGGGTGAAGCCGTGTTCCGCATGTCCAACCTGAAGCGCGGCGAGCCGGCGGCGTCGCTGTTCTCCGTGCCGTCCGATTACACGGTCAACGATATTACGGACGGGCCGGAGAAGGCGCTGGGGGAAATGGAAGCCCAGTGGAAGAAAAAATGATCTCCGGTCAGAGTATGTCGTCGCATACCTGCAACCAGGCGCGCGCCGCATATGAGAGATAAGTGCCGCGCCAGACGTGGGCTGGTTGCCACGGCAGTTCCGGATCCACCAGCCTGACCGCGTCCAGATGGCCGATGGCCAGCCGGTGGATGAAGGGTTCCGGCAGCAGCGCCACGCCCATGCCCGCGGAGGCCATGGCCACCAGCCAGTCCCACTGGCCGCTTTGCGCGGCGATTTGCGGCTCGAAGCCCGCTTCGGCAAAGGCGGTGCGCAGCGCGCGCGTCATCGCGAAATCGTCCTTCAACAGCACCAGCGGCGTGTTGGCCAGCGACTTCAATTTGATGGTGGTGCGGTTTTTCTGGAAGGTGCCGCGCGCGGCCAGCGCCCACGTCGGATAGCTGGCGATGGGCGAGGCTTTCAGCTCCAGCAGCGGATCGGCCGGCAGCACCGTCAGGCCGATTTCCAGATCGCCTTGCGCCACCTGGCGTTCTATCGCCTGGCCGGCGTCTTCCCGCAAAGTCAGTGCGATGTTGGGATGGCGCTGGCGGAAGGCTTTCAGCACGGGCGTGAACAACAGGTTGATCATCGGCGGGATGCCAACCGTGAGGTGGCCGCGCTCCAGCGCCTGCGTGTCGCGCACCTCGGCCGTCAACTGGCGCATGGTGGACAGCATCTCCACGCCGCGCGCGTAGACCACCTGGCCGGTCTCGGTCAGCGCCAGCTTGCGGCCTTCGCGCAGCAGCAGCTGTGCGCCGACTTCCTCCTCCAGTTGCCGCACCATCTTGCTGATGGTCGATTGCGTGACATGCAGCGACTCGGCCGCCTGCGTAAAACTGTTCAGGCGGACCGTCTCGACGAAGTAGCGCAGCGAACGCAGATCCATGAATAAAACGACTGGAAGTTGAGAATTTAAGTCATGAAACGACTTTTTCAAGATTCTATACTGAATCAAAGAAAGAGGAGAACACCATGCACGAAGATCGCATCCGCCGTCCGGCGCTCATGAACAAGGTAATGACCGCCGAACAGGCCACCCTTTTATTCAAGGACGGCATGACGGTGGGGATGAGCGGCTTTACCAGAACCGGAGACGCCAAGGCACTGCCGTTAGCGCTGGTTGAACGTTCGCGCCAGTTGCCTTTGCATCTCACTTTGCTGACCGGCGCCTCGCTGGGCAACGATAGCGACGGCCTGATGGCCAATGCCGGCGTGGTCGCGCGCCGCATGCCGTTTCAGGCCGATGCCGCGCTGCGCCGCAAGATCAATTCCGGCGAGGTGATGTTCATTGACCAGCACTTGTCCGAAACCGCCGAGCAGCTGCGCTCCGGCGATCTGAAATCCATCGACATCGCCGTGATCGAGGCGGTGGCGATTACGCCGGATGGCGGCATCATTCCCACCATGTCGGTCGGGAATACCGCCAACTTCGCGCAGCAGGCCGACAAGGTGATCGTCGAGATCAACCTGAGCGCGCCGCTGGCGCTGGAAGGCTTCCACGATATCTACATCCCGGGCAAGCGCCCGCATCGCGGCGCCATCCCGCTGCTGACGCCATGGCAGCGCATGGGCTGGACCTCGATTCCCGTGCACCCGGACCGCATCGCCGCCATCGTGATTACCGATAGTCCGGACAGCCCATCCAACGCACTGCCGCCGGACGACGAGACCGACGCCATCGCGCGCCACGTCATCGCCTTCCTGGACGGCGAAGTGAAAGCAGGGCGCATGGACCCGTCGCTGCGGCCGCTGCAAGCGGGCATCGGCACCATCGCCAACGCGGTGCTGCATGGCCTGATCGATTCGCCTTTCCGCAACATGACCATGTATTCGGAAGTGCTGCAGGATAGCGCGATCGAGCTGCTGGATTCGGGCCAGCTGTCGATGGCGTCGGCGTCGTCGATCACGCTGTCCGCGGCCATGCACGAAAAATTCATCCGCAATATCGAGCAATACCGCGAGCGCATCGTGCTGCGCCCGCAGGAGATCAGCAATCATCCCGAGGTGGTGCGCCGCCTCGGCATCATCGCGCTGAACACGGCGCTGGAGTTCGACATCTACGGCAATGTGAATTCGACCCACGTCGGCGGCACGCACATGATGAATGGCATCGGCGGCTCGGGCGACTTTGCGCGCAACGGCCAGTTGTCCATCTTCGTCAGCAAATCGGTGGCCAAGGATGGCGCGATTTCCAGCGTGGTGCCGTTTGTGGCCCACGTCGATCACACCGAGCACGATGTCGATGTGGTGGCGTCGGAATGGGGGCTGGCGGACCTGCGCGGACTGGCGCCGCGCGAGCGCGCGCCGCTCATCATCGAGAACTGCGCCCACCCGGACTATCGCCCGCAGTTGCGCGCCTACTTTGAAGAGGCGAAGCGGGGCGGCGGCCAGACGCCGCATGTGCTGGAGCAAGCCTTGTCCTGGCACGCCCGCTATAAACGCGAAGGGAGCATGCTGGTAAAATAAAGGTCATAGAAATTCACTTAGTATTGGATCAACATGACCATCAAAATCAGCCACAACTTCGACTCGGGCGCCATCGAAGTGCTGCGCGCCGACAGTGCAGCCACCATTGAACTGAACCTGCGCAAAGACTCGCACGCGGACATTCACCAGTGGTTCCACTTCCGGGTCCAGGGCGCAAGCGGCCAAAAGCTGAACATGCGCTTCCTGAACGCCGGCTCGGCCACCTACGCCAAGGGCTACGAGGATTATCAGGCCGTGGCCAGCTACGACACCGAGAACTGGTTCCGCGTGCCGACCACGTTTGATGGCGAGGTCATGACGATCAAGCACACGCCGGATACCGACAGCATCTACTACGCTTACTTCGAGCCGTATTCGTTCGAGCGCCACCTGCGCCTGCTGGGCGAAGTGGGCGAGCATCCGCTGGCCCGCGTGCACGACCTGGGCTCGACGGTCGACGGCCGCGACATGAACCTGGTCGTCATCGGCAAGCCCGAAGCGGAAAAGAAAATCTGGTTCATCGCGCGCCAGCACCCGGGCGAGTCGATGGCCGAGTGGTTCATCGAAGGCCTGATCGATGCGCTGCTGGACGACGCCAGTCCGATCGCGCGCAAGCTGCTGCAACGCTGCGTGTTCTACATCGTGCCGAACATGAATCCGGACGGCTCGGTGCGCGGCAACCTGCGCACCAACGCGGCTGGCGCCAACCTGAATCGCGAGTGGATGACGCCTTCCGTTGAGCGCAGCCCGGAAGTGCTGTATGTGAAGCAGAAGATGCACGAAACCGGCATCGATATGTTCTTCGACATTCACGGCGATGAGGCGCTGCCGTACAACTTCGTGGCCGGTAACGAGATGCTGGAGAACTTCAGCGACGAGCGCCGCCTGAAACAGCAGGCTTTCATTGACCGCTACAAGAACGCCTCGCCGGACTTCCAGGACAAGGTGGGTTACGCCGCCAGCAAGTACAAGGAAGACATGCTGACGCTGGCCTCCAAGTACGTCGGCCACCACTTCGGCTGCCTGGCGCTGACGCTGGAGATGCCGTTCAAGGACAACGCCGACCTGCCGGATCCTGGCGTCGGCTGGAATGGCGCGCGCAGCGCGGCGCTGGGCGCGGCGATCCTGCAGCCTATCCTGCTGTCGCTGGACGACTACTGATCATGGGCGTCGAGATCGAGCGCAAGTTCCTGCTGTCCGGTGATGGCTGGATGCAGCTTGGGGAGCCAGTGTTCTTCAAGCAGGGCTATCTGTCCTCGCACAAGGACCGCGTAGTCCGCGTGCGCATCGAGGGCGACAGGGCGGTGATCACGATCAAGGGCGCCAACAAGGGCGCCACGCGCGGCGAGTGGGAATATGAGATTCCCGTCGCCGACGCGGCCGAGCTGCTCGACGGTTTGTGCGAGCAGCCCCTGATCGAGAAATATCGCCGCCGTATCACTTACGCCGGCAATGTGTGGGAAGTGGACGAGTTCCTCGGCGCGAATGCCGGGCTGGTGGTGGCGGAGATTGAATTGCAGTCGGAAGACCAGCAGTTCGACAAGCCGGACTGGATCGGCGAGGAGGTCACGCATGACCTGCGTTACCTCAACTCAAGCCTGATCAAGCATCCGTACTCCGCCTGGTAAAACCGCCCGTTTGTAAAAATAAAGCCCCGTGAGGGGCTTTATTTTTTAGTGGAAGTGCTCGGTGCCGGTCGGTGCGTCCTCCGGCATTTCCGCGTGGGCCAGTTCGCCCTGCGGATCGGCGAACAGCGGGGCGCCGCAGTCGTCGCAGAATTCCATCACGTAGCGCTCGCTCAGCTTTTTCACTTGCGTGATGCCGGCCGCGTTCAGGTGCGAGGTGATGTCTTCCACCGGCGTCATCGGCTTTTGCAGGGCGCTCAGCGCGCCCGGACCTTCCGGCGGCATGCCTTCCTCATCCTCCTGCCCGTACAGCGGCCACACCACGCCGTAGATCACGTCGGTCGACGACCGCTGCGTGAAGGCCACGCGGTACTCGTCGATCTGGCCGTCGGCATTTTCCTCGCCAAAGCCGGCGATCACGGCGCGCAGTTCGTTCGGTTCCACCGCCAGCGTGTGCGTCAGGTAGTGCACGGCCGCGCGGATCGACACCGGGCGAATCAGCTTGTCCGCCTCGCGGCAGGCCATGTAATACGCTTCCGGCAGCAGCAGCTCGACGCCGCAACCCGGCAGCAGGCGATTGACGGTCGGCGTGGCCTGCGTGCGCCACTGCTCCAGCGCGGCGGCGCGCTCGGCGGCAAAGCTCGACTGATGCTCGGCCATCTGCCAGCGGAACAGCGGCGCGCCGGTCGGGGCCACCACGGCCACCAGCAGGTAGCGCGTGTCGGCCAGGAAGGGCGCGGTTTCAGGGACTTTGGTGTCGGCCTTCAGCGCCGTGCCTTTGAGTGCGGCTTGCGCCAGCTTCTGTACCTTGCCGTAGGTCTCGACGTGGCTGCGCGGCAGCTGGTCGATCGAGAACAGGGTAGGCGACATGGCCATCTGCGTACCATCGGCCAGCAGGTGGGCCGAGAAGTGCGCCGACAGGGTTTGCAGGATGTCGGCCGGAATCGCGCCGGAGGCAATCGCAAAGCGGGTCCACGCCAGGATAGGCGCGGCCACCAGCAGCACGTCGAATTGTTTGCTGACGCCATCGGCGGTGTCGATGCTGATGTGGCTCGATTCGCTGACCGCTTCCACGCTGTCCATCAACACATCGTACGCGTTCAGGTCTTCCTTGAACAGTGCGTTGAGGGTGGCATCGATGGTGTCCTGGTGGCCGGTTTTCAGGAGTTTCTGAAGCTGGGCATCGAGGGAATGTTCCCATGCCCTTTCTTCGATGCGGCTGGCCGCCTGCCCGACAGCCTGGGCATAGGTGGCGAGGCGTTGGCTCTCGGCGGACAACTTGTGGGATGAAGCTTGTTTTGAACGACGCATCGCGCGAAGAGTCTCATTAAAAGTGAATAAAACGGATTATGGCCCTATTGTAGATGATTCGGCAAACGTGCATAAAAAAAGCCGGGCGAACCCGGCTTTTATCCAGCAAAGCGCTTAAAGATTAAGCAGCCAGCAGCTGGCGCAGAACGAACGGCAGGATGCCGCCGTGCTTGTAGTAGTCGACTTCGATCGGGGTGTCGATGCGCAGCAGCACTTTTACTTCCTGGCTGGTACCGTCTGCACGGTGGATCACCAGGGTGGCTTGCTGCTGAGGCTTGATTTCGCCGTCCAGACCTTTCAGGTCATAGGTTTCCTTGCCGGTGATGCCGAGCGACTCCACCGAGTCGTTGCCGATGAACTGCAGCGGCAGCACGCCCATGCCCACCAGGTTGGAACGGTGGATACGCTCGAACGAACGCACGATCACGGCTTTCACGCCCAGCAGCTGGGTGCCCTTGGCCGCCCAGTCGCGCGACGAGCCGGTGCCGTATTCTTCGCCGCCGAACACCATGGTCGGGGTGCCTTCGGCCACGTATTTCATGGCCGCGTCGTAGATCGACAGCTGTTCGCCCGATGGCTGGTGAATGGTGATGCCGCCTTCCACTGCGGAACCGTCGGCTTTCGGCGGGATCATCTTGTTCTTGATGCGCACGTTGGCGAAGGTGCCGCGCATCATGATCTCGTGGTTGCCGCGGCGCGAGCCGTAGGAGTTGAAATCGGCTTTCGATACGCCGTTCTCTTTCAGCCATTTACCGGCCGGGCCGTCTTCCTTGATCGAGCCGGCTGGCGAGATGTGGTCGGTGGTGATCGAGTCGCCAAACACGCCCAGCGCGCGCGCGCCTTTGATGTTGGGATCGCTTGCCTTCGGCGTCATCTCGAAGCCTTCGAAGAATGGCGGCTCGGCGATGTAGGTCGAAGCAGGCCAGTTGTACACCTGGCCTTCGGTCGACGACACGTTTTCCCACAGCTTGCCCGGGTTGCCTTTGACGTCGGCGTAGTTGGTCTTGAACACTTTCGAGTTCATGGCGAACTTCATCAGCTTGGCGATCTCTTTCGAGGTCGGCCAGATGTCGCCCAGGTAGACGTCCTTGCCATCCTTGCCCTTGCCAACCGGCTGGGTCATCAGGTCGACGGTCATGTTGCCGGCGATGGCGTAGGCCACGACCAGCGGCGGCGAGGCCAGGAAGTTCGAACGGATGTTCGGGTGAATGCGCGCCTCAAAGTTACGGTTGCCCGACAGCACGGCCGAAGCGACGATGTCGTTCGAGGTGATGGCGGCGTTCAGCTCAGGCGTCAGGTCGCCGGCATTGCCGATGCAGGTGGTGCAGCCGTAGGCGGTCACGCCGAAGCCCAGTTTTTCCAGGTAAGGCAGCAGGCCGGCAGCGGTCAGGTACTCGGTCACCACGCGCGAGCCGGGGGCCAGCGAGGTCTTGATGTGCGGCGCCACGGTCAGGCCGGCTTCCACCGCCTTCTTGGCCAGCAGGCCGGCGGCCAGCAGCACGCTCGGGTTGGAGGTGTTGGTGCACGAGGTGATGGCGGCGATCAGCACGTCGCCATTCTTCACGTTCACGCCGTTGGTGGTGGTGTAGGTGGTATTCAGGTCTTCCGGTTTCTTGTTGAAGCCGTTTTCCGAAGTCGGTTTCGAGAACAGCTCGGTGAAGTTGTTCTTCACATTGCCGATTTCGATGCGGTCTTGCGGGCGCTTGGGGCCGGCCAGCGACGGCGTCACATCGGTCAGGTTCAGTTCCAGCACGCGGGTGTAGTCGATGTCGCCGGCTTTCGGCACGCCGTACATGCCCTGGGCCTTGAAGTAAGCCTGGAAGGCGGCGATTTCCTCCTTGGTGCGGCCGGTGCCTTCGAAGTATTCGATGGTGGCGTCGTCGACCGGGAAGAAGCCCATGGTGGCGCCGTATTCCGGCGCCATGTTGGCGATGGTGGCGCGGTCGGTCACGGACAGGGTCTCGGTGCCTTCGCCGAAGAATTCCACGAACTTGCCCACCACCTTGGCCTTGCGCAGCATTTCGGTGATGGTCAGCACCAGGTCGGTCGCGGTGCAGCCTTCGCGCAGCACGCCGGTCAGGTTGACGCCGATCACGTCCGGGGTCAGGAAGTAGACCGGCTGGCCCAGCATGCCGGCTTCCGCCTCGATGCCGCCCACGCCCCAGCCGACCACGCCGATGCCGTTGATCATGGTGGTGTGCGAGTCGGTGCCCACCAGCGAGTCGGGGTAGTAGACGCCGTTGCCGTCCTTGTGGACGCCGCGCGCCAGGTATTCCAGGTTGACCTGGTGGACGATGCCGAAGCCCGGCGGCACCACGCCGAAGGTGTCGAAAGCCTGCATGCCCCACTTCATGAACTGGTAGCGCTCGTTGTTGCGCGAAAATTCCAGCTTCATGTTCAGGTCCAGCGCCTTCGGCTCGCGGAAGTGGTCGATGGTGACCGAGTGGTCGACCACCAGATCCACCGGCACCAGCGGTTCGATCTTCTTGGCGTTCACGCCCATCTTGTAGGCGACGTTGCGCATCGCGGCCAGGTCGGCCAGCAGCGGCACGCCGGTGAAGTCCTGCAGCACCACGCGGGCGACCACGAACGGGATCTCGTCCACGCGCTCGGCGGTGGCGCCCCAGTTGGCGACTTGCTTGACGTGTTCTTCAGTGACTTTTTTGCCGTCGACGTTACGCAGAACCGACTCCAGCACCACGCGGATCGATACCGGCAGGCGCGAGATTTTGGCGCCCAGGCTCTTTTCCAGGGCCGGCAGCGAATAGAACTTTGCCTTCTTGCCCGAGATATTGAATTCCTGCAGCGTGTTAAGCGTGTTGTGGGACATGACCTCTCCTTCGGGTGGGTATCGTCTATTGTTAATGTGAAGATAAGGTGAAGCGTGCTTACTGGATCGTGATCTTGGTGCTGGACGGTTCGTTCGCAGCGGTCGATACCGGTTTCATCTGTTCAGCATTGCGGCACTCATTGGCCAGCTGGCGGTTCTGCTTGGAGTCCAGCAGCATGCTCTTGGCCGGGATGCCGATCCAGACCAGCCCGTACAGCTTGTTCTCGAAGCGGTTGGCGCCGGTGGTGGTGCCCACGCGCGTCAGGCGGTGCAGGCGTTTTTTCCAGCGCAGGGCGATATGCGTTTCGTCGCTGGCGTTGGTGTAAATGGTGATCTTGTTGCCCAGTTCGCAATCGAACTCGGTGACGGCGGAGTCGGTGATGGCCGGCTCGTCGGCTTCTTCATCCGGCGCTTTCGGCTCCACCGGCTTGGCGGCGGTCTTTTTGGCGGTCCTGGCGGCCGCTTTCTTGACGGGTTTCTTGGTGGTGGCGTCTTCCGCGTGGGCGGCGGCCATGCTCAGGGAGGCCAGCGCGAGGCTGCAAGCCATGAATAATTTGGAGATGGACATCAGTTTGCTTCCTGTGGGTGATCGGTGGTGCTGCCGTTGAACAGCGCGGCGACCGACTCGGGCAGGGTGAGCCCGGCGAGTTTGGCGCGCTGTAAAACGGTCCAATAATATCTGTAGCTGGCACGGTCGTGCAATCGGCCATTTTGGGAGATCGGCCCCCATTGCACGGCAGCGGCTTCGTGCAGGATGGCGGCCGCCTCGCTGACCTCGGACAGGCGCGGCGTAAAGGTCTTGATGATCGGCTTGATCTGGTTCGGGTGGATGCTCCACATGCGCATGTAGCCGAATTCGGCGGCGGCGCGCTGGGCGTCGTTGGCCGCCACGGCCGTGTCCTTGATCTCGGTGGTCACATTATGCGACGGCACCTTGCCATGGGCGTGGCAGGCGGCGGCGATTTCCAGCTTGGCGCGCACCACCAGCGGGTGGGTGAACTGGCCCGGCGTGCGCATGGCGTTGCCGGGAATCGCGCCATAGTGCGAGGAGACGAAATCCATGATGCCAAACGACAGGCTCTGCACCTGGGGCAGGGCGGCAATGGCGTAGGCGTCGTGCAGGGCGCCGTGGGTTTCGATCAGCACGTGCACCGGCAGGTCCTTGCGGCCGGCCTTGGCTGCGTGGGTGTTGATCAGCTTGATGGCGCGCTCGACCTCGGCCACGCTGTTCGCCTTCGGCAGCATGAGGTAGGCCAGGCGCGGCGCGGCGGCGCAGATGATCTCGATGTCCTTGGTGAAGAACGGGCTGCCGACATCGTGCACGCGGGCGCCGATGCGGTTGAAGCGATTGTCTTCGGAATTGAGCAGCTCGACGATCAGCCGGGCGTGGGCCTCCTCGTTGCCGGCGCTGGCGCCGTCTTCGCAATCGAGGGTGATGTCGAACAGGGGACCAAGTTCTTGTTGCAGGGCGATCGATTTGCGCATCAGCTTTTCGGAGCCGGCGTAGTGATCGCAGGCGGGCAGCAGCAGCGGCTGGCGGTTACCCTGGAATAAAACCTCGGATGGGTGCATGCGTGATGGGTCGGGTGAAGAAATAACCGCCGCGCTGCTCTCGGCAGCGCGGCGGGTACGGCGGATCGGTGGTTTAACCGGTTCCACTGGCAGCGATATGAAAAATCGCGAAGAATTATGGCAGCAGGTGCTTGACGCCTTCGCGCTCTTCGGTCAGTTCCTTCAGGGTCAGGTTGATGCGCTCTTGCGAGAAGGCGTCGATGTCCAGGCCCTGGACGATTTTGTATTCGCCGTTTTCGGTGGTCACCGGGAAGCCGAACACGATGCCTTCAGGGATGCCGTAGGAACCATCCGAAGGAACACCCATGGTGGTCCACTTGCCGTTGGTGCCGACGTGCCAGTCGTGCACGTGGTCGATGGCGGCGTTGGCGGCCGAAGCAGCCGACGACAGGCCGCGCGCTTCGATGATGGCGGCGCCGCGCTTGCCCACGGTTGGCAGGAACACGTTGGCGTTCCATTCCTGGTCGTTGATCAGGTCCTTGACCGATTTGCCGTTCACGGTGGCGAAGCGGTAGTCGGCGTACATGGTTGGCGAGTGGTTGCCCCACACGGTCAGCTTCTCGATGTCTTTCACCTGGGTGCCGGTCTTGGTGGCCACTTGCGACAGGGCGCGGTTGTGGTCGAGGCGCAGCATGGCGGTGAAGTTCTTGGCTGGCAGCGAAGGCGCCGATTTCATGGCGATGTAGGCGTTGGTGTTGGCTGGGTTGCCGACCACCAGCACTTTCACGTTGCGCGATGCCACCTGGTCCAGGGCCTTGCCCTGGGCGGTGAAGATCTGGGCGTTGGCTTCCAGCAGGTCTTTACGCTCCATGCCTGGGCCGCGCGGACGGGCGCCCACCAGCACGGCGTAGTCCACATCCTTGAATGCGGTCAGCGGGTCGGAGTGGGCGGTCATTTCGGCCAGCAGCGGGAATGCGCAATCGTCGATTTCCATCATGACGCCCTTCAGCGCCTTCTGTGCTTTCTCGTCAGGAATTTCCAGCAGTTGCAGGATAACTGGTTGATCCTTGCCGAGCATGTCGCCGTTGGCGATACGGAACAGCAGAGCGTAGCCGATTTGGCCGGCGGCGCCGGTAACAGCAACACGCAGAGGGGTTTTAGCCATGATGAATCTCCAAAGTGGGAAGTGAATCGTTCGTGAAGCAGGACCGGCGGCCGGTCCGGGAAACCGTAATCATACTGCAAAATGCAACGCTTATAATCATGTATCTGGCAAGCGTAGCCTCGGGAGTGTAGGCCGGGCGCCACTATCTGTCAATTCTATCTTATGTCTTATATAAGACAGATCAGTTATTGCCATTTTTTCTGGACGGCACAGGTCTTTTGTGGTGAAATCTTGGGCTATGAGTTCCATTCCGCCCAATTCGAACAACAATCCAGCTGCCGCCACCGCCGGCGGCGCGGGCGGCTCGTCTCCTACTTTCTCTCCTTTGTACCAGCAAATCAAGGCCCTCATCACGCAGAGCCTGCAGTCCGGCGAATGGAAGCCGGGCGAGCTGATTCCCAGCGAGGTGGAACTGGCCAACCGTTTCAAGGTCAGCCAGGGCACCGTGCGCAAGGCGATCGACGAGCTGGCGGCCGAGAACCTGGTGATGCGCAAGCAGGGCAAGGGCACCTTCGTGTCCACCCACCATGAGGCGCGCGCCCACTTCCGCTTCCTGCGCCTGATGCCCGACGAGGGCGTGCCGCATTACCCTGAAAGCAAGTTCATCGAAGTCAAGCGCATGCGCGCGCCGGCCGACGTGGCGCGCCTGCTCGATCTGAAGTCCGGCGATGCCGTGATTTTTGTAAAACGCGTGCAATCGTTCGACGGCGTGCCGACCATCGTGGAGGAGTTGTGGCTGCCGGGTCTGACCTTCAAGGGATTGACCGCCGAGCGCCTGGAAGAGTACAAGGGGCCGATGTACGGCCTGTTCGAGTCCGAATTCGGCACGCGCATGATCCGTGCCACCGAAAAAATCCGCGCCGTCTGCGCCGCCGAAGGCGACGCCGCGCTGTTGAAAATTGCCGTGAACACGCCGCTGCTGGCGTCGGAACGGGTGTCGTTCACCTATGGCGACAAGGCGGTCGAGCTGCGCCGCGGCTTGTACCTGACCGAGCGCCACCACTACCACAATGAGTTGAATTGAAGGAGATACGGCGCAGAAGGGCGGATTTAGTCACACGCCTGTAGCATTGTTGCGCTGATAATACGTTGAGCTACGGAAAGGTAGCCGCTGCCGGCACGGCCAACCACTATTTTTATTATATGTAACAATAGATATTGGTTATGAGAGTGGAAATCGGCGAAAATCGCAGTCTCACCAATTTTTGTATAAGCCTGAGGAGGTCTTGTTATGTCAGAAGCCGTAAGGGAAGCCCCTAAAAAAGAACGGCCGGAGTTCCGTAACATCCACGTTACCGAACTGTCCAACTACCGCATGCCATTGGCTGCCATCGTGTCCATCCTGCACCGTATTTCCGGTGTCCTGATGTTCGTGCTGCTGCCGTTCGTGCTGTATCTCTTGCAAAATTCCCTGCGTTCCGAGATCTCGTTCGCGTATTACGAAGGCTTTGTGACCTACCCGCTGGTCAAGCTGATCATCCTGGCGCTGGCCTGGGGCTTCCTGCACCACATGTGCGCCGGCATCCGCCACCTGGTAATGGACATGCACATCGGCCTGGACAAGCACTCGGCACGTAAATCGTCCGCCACCGTGCTGGTCGTCAGCCTGGTCCTGACCGCCCTGATCGCCCTGAAACTGTTTGGAGTCTTCTAAAAATGTCCATCAACGATAACGGTATCGGCCCTAAGCGCCGCGTCGTCGGCGCCCACTACGGCGTCAAAGACTGGCTGGCGCAGCGCGTCACCGCAGTCATCATGGTGCTGTACACCGCCACCCTGGTGCTGTCCTTCCTGAGCGGCCAGAACTTCACCTATGAAGGCTGGGCCGGCCTGTTCGCCCAGCAGTGGTTCAAGCTGGTCACCGCCGTCACCCTGATCGGCCTGTTCTACCACGCCTGGGTCGGCATGCGCGACGTCTGGATGGACTATGTGCGCGCCGTTGGCCTGCGCCTGACCCTGCAAATCGCCACCATCGCCTGGCTGATCGGCTGCGCCGTTTGGGCGATTCAAATTATCTGGAGTGTGTAATCGTGGCAGCTATCAAATCTGCAATCCCTACCCGCCGCTTTGACGCGGTAATCGTCGGCGCCGGCGGCTCCGGCATGCGCGCATCGCTGCAACTGGCCGAAGCCGGCCTGAACGTGGCTGTGCTGTCGAAAGTGTTCCCGACCCGTTCCCACACCGTGGCGGCGCAGGGCGGCATCGGCGCCTCGCTGGGCAATATGGCCGAAGACAACTGGTTCTGGCATATGTTCGACACCGTCAAGGGGGGCGACTACCTGGGCGACCAGGATGCGATCGAATTCATGTGCCGCGAAGCACCGAAGGTCGTGTACGAGCTGGAACACTTCGGCATGCCATTCGACCGTAACCCGGACGGCACCATCTACCAGCGTCCGTTCGGCGGCCACACCGCCAACTTCGGCGAAAAAGCGGTGCAGCGCGCCTGCGCCGCAGCCGACCGTACCGGCCACGCCCTGTTGCACACCCTGTACCAGCGCAACGTGCGCGCCCGCACCCACTTCTTCGTCGAGTGGATGGCACTGGACCTGATCCGCGACGCCGAAGGCGACGTGGTTGGCGTGGTCGCGCTGGAAATGGAAACCGGCGAAGTCATGATGCTGGAAGCGAAAACCACCATCTTCGCCACCGGCGGTGCTGGCCGTATCTTCGCTGCATCGACCAACGCCTTCATCAACACCGGCGACGGCATGGGAATGGCGGCACGCGCCGGCCTGCCGCTGCAAGACATGGAATTCTGGCAGTTCCACCCGACCGGCGTGGCCGGCGCGGGCGTGCTGATCACCGAAGGTGTGCGCGGCGAAGGCGGTATCCTGATTAACTCGGAAGGCGAGCGCTTCATGGAGCGTTACGCGCCTACGCTGAAAGACCTGGCGCCGCGCGACTTCGTGTCGCGCTCGATGGACCAGGAAATCAAGGAAGGCCGCGGCTGCGGTCCGAACAAAGACCACGTCATGCTGGACCTGCGCCACATCGGCAAGGAAACCATCGAGAAGCGTCTGCCGTCGATTCTGGAAATCGGCCACAAGTTCGCCAACGTCGACGCCACCAAGGAGCCAATTCCTGTCGTGCCGACCATCCACTACCAGATGGGCGGTATCCCGACCAACATCCACGGTCAAGTCGTTACGCCGAACGGCGACGGCACCCAGAAAGTGGTCAACGGCCTGTACGCGATCGGCGAGTGCGCCTGCGTCTCGGTGCACGGCGCCAACCGCCTGGGCACCAATTCGCTGCTGGACCTGGTGGTGTTCGGCCGCGCGGCCGGCAACCATGTGGTGGCCTCCAACCTCAAGCAGAAAGAGAACAAGCCGCTGCCGAAAGACGCGGCCGACTTCGCGCTGAACCGTCTGAACAAGTTGGAAACCTCGACCGGCGGCGAAAAAGTGCAGGGCGTCGCCAACGACATCCGCGCCGCGATGCAGAAATACTGCGGCGTGTTCCGTACCGACGACATGCTGCAAAAAGGCGTGGAAGAGATCATGAAGCTGGACGAGCGCCGCAAGCACGTCTCGTTCAAGGACAAGTCGAAAGTGTTCAACACCGCCCGCGTGGAAGCACTGGAGCTGGACAACCTGATCGAAACCGCCAAGGCAACCATCGTCTCGGCAGCGGCCCGCAAGGAATCGCGCGGCGCCCACGCCCACAACGACTTCCCGCACCGCGACGACGACAACTGGATGAAGCACACCCTGTGGTACTCGGAAGCTAACCGACTGGAATACAAGGCAGTCGTGACCAAGCCGCTGACGGTTGATACCTTCAAACCGAAACCACGTACTTTCTAAGGCTATACAACATGGCACGCACTCTTAAACTGAAAATTTACCGTTACGATCCGGACCAGGACGCCAAGCCGTACATGCAGGACGTGACTGTCGAGCTGAAAGATACCGACAAAATGCTGCTGGACGCCCTGCAGCGCATCAAGTCCGACGTCGATGACTCGCTGGCCCTGCGCCGCTCGTGCCGCGAAGGCGTGTGCGGTTCGGACGCGATGAACATCAACGGCAAGAACGGACTGGCCTGCACCACCAACCTGAACGAGCTGACCGAGCCTATCGTGCTGCGTCCGCTGCCAGGCCTGCCGGTGATCCGCGACCTGATCGTCGACATGACCCAGTTCTTCAAGCAGTACGATTCGATCAAGCCTTACCTGATCAACGATTCGATCCGTCCTGAAAAAGAACGTCTGCAAACGCCTGAACAGCGCGAAGAGCTGGACGGCCTGTACGAGTGCATCCTGTGCGCCTGCTGCTCGACCTCGTGCCCGTCGTTCTGGTGGAACCCGGACAAGTTCGTCGGCCCGGCCGGCCTGCTGCAAGCCTACCGCTTCATCGCCGACTCGCGCGACGAAGCCACCGGCCAGCGTCTGGACAATCTGGAAGACCCATACCGCCTGTTCCGCTGCCACTCGATCATGAACTGCGTCGATGTCTGCCCTAAGGGTCTGAACCCGAACAAGGCCATCGGCAAGATCAAAGAGCTGATGGTACGCCGCGCAATCTAAAGCGCACACGGGCGGCTACAGCGCCGCCCGTTTTTGTGTAAAGTAGCACGACTATGACTGAAACGAACCCTTCTGCGCATCAGTCCGACCCAGCCAACCGCGCCCGCCTGCGCTGGCGCTCCCGCCGGGGTCTGCTGGAAAACGACATCATCCTCACCCGTTTTCTGGATGCGCATGAAACCGAATTGACCGACGAGGAAGTGGACGCATTCACGCGGCTCCTCGACTTGTCGGACAATGCCCTGATGGATCTGGTACTGGCCCGTAAAGAGCCGGAAGGCGAAATCGATCTGCCGCATGTGCATGCGCTGCTGCAGCGGTTGCGTAGTGCGTAGTAACCCACACCCAGAATTTTTGCTTTTTTTATTCGCATCATCTCTCCAAGAAGGAAGAGTCCATGAACATCTCTGATAACAAAGCCACTCTCTCGTTCTCCGATGGCAGCCCAGCGGTTGAATTCCCGATCTACAAAGGCACGGTCGGTCCGGACGTGATCGACATCCGCAAGCTGTACGGCGCCACCGGCAAGTTCACCTACGACCCGGGCTTCATGTCGACCGCGTCGTGCAACTCGTCGATCACCTACATCGACGGCGACAAGGGCGAGCTGCAATACCGCGGCTACCCGATCGAACAGCTGGCCGTGAACGCCGACTTCATGGAATCGTGCTACCTGCTGCTGAACGGCGAACTGCCGAACGCGGCACAGAAGAAAGAGTTTGTTGACACCGTGTCCAAGCACACCATGGTGCACGAGCAGATGCAATTCTTCTTCCGCGGCTTCCGCCGCGACGCGCACCCGATGTCGGTGCTGGTGGGTACCGTCGGCGCGCTGGCCTCGTTCTACCACGACTCGCTGGACATCAACGATGCCAAGCAGCGTGAAATCTCGGCCATCCGCCTGATCGCCAAGATGCCGACCCTGGTCGCCATGGCCTACAAGTACTCGATCGGCCAGCCGTTCATGTACCCGCGCAACGACCTGTCGTACTCGGCCAACTTCATGCGCATGATGTTCGGCAACCCATGCGAAGAGTACAAAGTCAACGACGTGCTGGTGCGCGCGCTGGACCGCATCCTGATCCTGCACGCCGACCACGAGCAGAACGCATCGACCTCGACCGTGCGTCTGGCCGGTTCGTCGGGCGCCAACCCGTTCGCCTGTATCGCTGCCGGCATCGCCTGCCTGTGGGGCCCTGCCCACGGCGGCGCCAACGAAGCGGCACTGACCATGCTGAAGGAAATCGGCTCGGTGGAGAACATTCCTGCCTTCATCGCCCAGGTGAAAGACAAGAACTCCGGCGTGAAGCTGATGGGCTTCGGTCACCGCGTGTACAAGAACTTCGACCCGCGCGCAAAACTGATGCGCGAAACCTGCTATGAAGTGCTGAACGAACTGGGTCTGCAGGACGATCCGCTGTTCAAGCTGGCGATGGAACTGGAAAAGATCGCGCTGAACGACGAATACTTCGTCTCGCGCAAACTGTACCCGAACGTCGACTTCTACTCGGGCATCGTGCAGTCGGCGCTGGGCATTCCAGTGTCGCTGTTCACCGGCATCTTCGCAATGGCGCGTACCATCGGCTGGATCGCCCAGTGGAACGAAATGATCGCCGACCCGGAACAGAAAATCGGCCGTCCACGCCAGCTGTTCATCGGCGCCACCACCCGCGACGTACCGCCGCTGGACAAGCGTTAATCTGACGCAGCAGGAAAAACGGGCTTCGGCCCGTTTTTTTTCGTCTATCGCTGAGAGGGGATATCCATGCCAGGCAAATACGCGCCAAGCCAGCCCGGGGCTGACGGGCATGTCGTTGAGATCAACGGCATTGAAATGTACTACGAAGAGTACGGGGCCGGACAGCCGCTGGTGCTGCTGCACGGGTTTGGCGGCTGTGTGCGGAACTGGTATCCGTTTATCGATCCGTTGGCGGAGCGCTACCGCCTGATCCTTATCGACCTGCGCGGGCATGGCCGCTCCACCAACCCGGCAAACACGTTCACCCATCGGGAGGCCGCCGGGGATGTGCTGCTGTTGCTGGACCGGCTGGGCATAGACCGATTCTCGGCCATGGGAATCAGCTCCGGCGGCATGACGCTGCTGCATATGGCGACGCGCCAACCGGCGCGTCTGGACGCCATGGTGTTGATCAGCGCAACGACGCATTTTCCCGAACAGGCGAGGATCATCATGCGCAGGGCATCGTTTGCCACCGTGCCGCAACCCGTGCGGGAAATGTACCGGGAATGCGCCAGGCGCGGCGATGAGCAGGTGCGTCAGCTGATTGCGCAATTCAATGCGCTGGGTGAAAACTACGACGATATGAATTTTACCGCGTCGGATTTGGCCGTCATCACGGCGCGGACACTGATCGTGCACGGTGATCGCGACAACTTTTTCCCGGCCGATATTCCGCAGAGTATGCAGCGCGCTATCCCCGGCGCCGAGTTATGGATGATTCCCGGCGGCGACCATGTGCCGGTTTATGACACTGCAGTTCCGTTCACCTCGACAGCGCTGGCGTTTCTGGGCAGGGCTTAGCGAGGTGCCGCGGCGCGGTCGAAGTGCAGCATGTGCTCGACGTGGACCTTGATGCCGCTGTTCAGACTGGCCAGCGCCTTGCGCAAGGTGCGGGCCGAGGCTTCGCCGATGCCGCCGACGGTGATGCTGTGCTCATAACAGCCGCCACGGCGCAGGATCAGCCATTTGTCGACGCGCGCGTTGGAGCTTTTCAGGGTCGATTCCAGCTGGCTGGCCACAGGTTCGCTGGCGCCCAGTTGCAGATGGAAGGTGTGCGTCATGCGGAACTCGTGGTCCAGGGAGCTGGTGTCTTGGGCGAGGGTAGTGTCGTTCGTACTCATGGTTTCTCCTGAAAGCTAGGCTCGATTCGGAGCAAACCATGTGCACCCGCTTCGTTGCCGTGAAAAGGCCGCATCGCCACTAGGGCATCCACCTTGCCCGGGAAGGCAGGTTGGCGTCGGATCAACCGACTCTTGATGCTTGAATAAAGTCCGCTATACCGAACTCGTGTTCAATATAGCGGAAAATCGGTGCGCGGGCAATAGGCAGGAAATCAATTTGCGCGGTGGCGGCGGTCGGGGCGCAGCACCAGCATCCACCAGCACAGCACGCCAATGGTCAGCTGCGGCAGGTTGTACAGGAATTTATCGAGCGTGACATCGCGCCGCTGCGGCCATGCGCTGTTGGCGGTTTCGGTGATGATGTTGGTGTGATAAAAGCAGGCCGCTAGCAGGAACAGCGCCGCGATGCCCCACACGGCTGGCAGGCTGGTCACACGGTGCCGCAGCAGCGAGGCGAACGGATACACCAGCACGCAGCAGAAGACATAGGCAAACAGGTTGGCCGGCAGGTTGGCCGGATCAAAGTGCGGCAACACGACCGGCACAGCGCAAATCGCCACCGCCAGCATGACGGCAATAACGGGATGAGCCTGTTCCGGCCAAGTTGAGAGGCGGTTGTTCATTATGAAATGCGCGGTGAAAGGGCACTATTGTAGCTTTGGATTGCGGCGCCCCCGGAACTTAATGCTGATTCCTGGGGCCGTCGGCAGTGATGGAGCGAAGCTTATTTTTCCTGATCCAGCAGGGCCTGGATTTCTTCGCGTTCTTTTTTGCTGACGTGGCCGCCGCGCAGGGCGGCTAGGACCAGGGCTTTGCCGGAGCCGGCGAAGGCTTTCTGGATCAGGTCTTTGAGCAGGCTGGTTTGCACCGAATCCTGCTCCTGCACCGGCGCGTAGATGTGCGCGCGCTGGCTTTCGTCGCGTTTCAGCAGACCTTTGGTGTGCATCACTTGCAGTACCCGCAGCACGTTGGCGTAGCTGGTGTCCGGACGCGTTTCCAGCGCCGCCTCATGCACTTGCCGCGCCGTGGCGGGGCCGAGCGCGTACAGCAGGCGCAGCATTTCCAGTTCGGCGGCGGTGGGTTTCGGTAAGGTGCTCATGGATGTAGAATAATTTATCTAGAATGGATTGTCTAGCTGTTCTTTGATGTCGTCGAAGCGCGGGCCGCCCTGCTGACAGGCGTCGCGCAGCAGGCGCAGGCGCGGCAGGGCGGTGTCGCAGCGGTCGAGCAGTTCTTCCAGCAGATTGCCGAAGGCGCGCACTTCCAGTGTTTGCAGCGCCGCCGCGTGCGGCCCGGCCGGATCGTAGAAGGAGGCCGCGCCGAAGTCGCCCAGCAGGGTGTGGCCGTGGTCGTCGTGCAGGACGTTGTGGCCATACAGGTCGCCGTGCATGATGCCGTGACTGTGTAGTTGCGCCGCCGCCGAGGCAACGCCGCGGGCGATGCCCAGCATGGCCGGCAGGAGGAAGTGCTTGGCGTCCGGATAGATGTCGCGCGTGCAGCTTTCCAGGCTGGGCGGGCCGGCGAGGTTGTGGAACTCGGGCGAGATCAGCTCCATCACCAGGCCGTGCGCGTGGTCGGGATGGTGTTCAATATGGCCGAGGATGGGGATCAGGTTGGGATGCGCGCCAGCGCCCAGGCAGGCTGCCATTTCGCTCAGCGGCGAGCCATCGCTGGTCATGGCGGCTCGGAATAGTTTGACGGCAACGGGCACGACGGAGGCCGCGGCGTGCGGGCGGGTGGACTCGGCGGCGCTTGCATCGCGCTGCCAGTCGGCGCGGTAGATGATGCCGGAGGCGCCTTCGCCCAGTTTTTCGCGCAGCGTCAGCGACGGCCAGCGGATGGCGGCGGAGGGCGTGTGCACCAGCGTATCTTCCAGCTGGTCGCACAGCGGATTGCCGGCGTACGCCAGCCATGTCAGGCGCGGCAGCGACAGCAGCCAGTCCGGCAATGCCTCCAACCGGTTGGAGGCGATGCGCAGCAGTTCCAGCTTGTGCAACTGCGCCATGGAGGCGGGCAGGGTATGCAGGCGGTTCCCGGCCAGCATCAGCTTTTGCAATTGCGGGCGCTCGCCCAGTTCGGGTGGCAGCTCTTCGATGTCGTTATCGGTCAGCACCAGCCAGCGCAGGCCGGCGGGCAGGGCGGCGCCCGGCACGCGGCGGATCCGGTTGGCCTTGAAGCCGAGCATGGTCAGCGACGGGCAGGCGCCCAGCACGGCTGGCAGTTCGGTAAAGCGGTTATCCGAGCAGAAGATGATGCGCAGCTTGCGCAGCCGGGGCAGGTCGTCCGGCAGCGTGGTCAGCGCATTGCCGGACAGGTCGAGTATTTCCAGGCTGTCGGCCAGCGCGTAGATTTCGGGCGGGAATTCGGTGAGGCCGCAGCGCAAGGTCAGGCGCGTGATGCCTGCCAGTGCGCCGCTGCGCAACTGCTCAAGGGTGTGCATGGGACGAGGCGGTGAACAACGACGGCGCAGTGTAACACTTCGCCGTCGTTGCCGGGCCGCGCTACATCACCACTTCATTTCGCCCTTGGCGACTTTGGCGCTGGTGTCCAGGCCGCCCAGCAGGCCGGCGCTCGGGTACAGCGCTTTCATGCGGGCGATCAGCGCGGCCGAATCGGCGGCCTTGGCGGTTTCATTTTCAAAGCTGGTCACGTAGTTGCGGGTGTAGCTGATCGCCTCGGTGGTCAGCGCCGCGCCCGGTTTGAAGTGGCCCGGCACCACGGTGACCGGCTTCAAGGCGGCGATGCCGTCAAGCGTGGCCAGCCACTGGCGGCGCGATTCCGGCGTTTGGGTGTCGGCCATCCACACATGCAGGTCGTTGAACAGCACCACGCCGCCCACCACAGCCTTGATCGAAGGAATCCACACGTAACCGCGCGGCGCATCCTTGATCTCCAGCTTCTTGCCTTCCAGCGTGATGGCATTGCCTTGCAACGGCTGCGGCACGATCACTTCCTGCGGCGCGTTGTCTTTCAGGATAGGACCCCAGAAAGCGACCTTGGCGGCTTTCTTGCGCTCGATGCCGGCGATGACCGCCGGCGTGGCGACGATTTTGGCGTCCGGGAAGGCGGCGTGGATCACATCCAGGCCGAAGTAAAAGTCCGGGTCGTCATGGCTGATGTAGATGGTGGTCAGGTGTTTGCCGGTGGCTTTGATTTTGTCCACCAGCTTGAGTGCCTCGCCGCGCGAGAATTGCGCGTCGATCAGCACCGCATCCTTGTCGCCGCTGACGATGACCGAGGCCACCGGGAAGATGGCGGCTTCGCCCGGGTTGAACACGTCCAGCTTTAAGGGCGCAGCCTGGGCGGCAACGGTGGTGGCGAGGGCGGCGGACAGCAGGGCTTGCTTGATCATGATCGGTCACTCCAGAAAAGTAAGAATGACGCCATCTTAAATTTCTCGATCCGATAAAAAAATACGGTAATCTGTGCTTATTAATTGCATAAAACGGACGAATCATGGATCGCATCACCGCCGCCCGGGTTTTCATCACCATTGCCGAACGCGGCAGCATGATTGCCGCCGCCGACACGCTGGACATGTCGCGCGCCATGGTCACGCGCTACCTGGCCGAGATGGAAGAGTGGGCCGGCGCCCGCCTGCTGCACCGGAGCACGCGCCGCCTGAGCCTGACCGACGCCGGCGACATCACGCTGGCGCGCTGCCGCCGCATGCTGGAAGTGGCGGACGACATGGCGGTCGCCGCCGGCGACGATGCCGACACGCCGCAAGGCCTGCTGCGCATCACCAGCTCGCAATCGCTGGCGATGGCCGAACTGGCCCCGGCGGTGGGCGAATATCTCAAGCGCTATCCGCGCACCACGGTCGATCTGCAAATGAGCAACCGCGCGGTCAATCTGATCGAAGAGCGCATCGATCTGGCGCTACGCGTGACCAACACGCTGGAGCCCAACCTGATCGCCCGCCAGCTCGGCAACTGCGACTCGGTGGTGTGCGCCGCGCCCTCCTATCTGCGGGAGCGCGGCACGCCGCAACATCCCGCCGATCTGGCCGGCCACAATTGCCTGACCTACACCTACTTCGGCAAAAGCTTGTGGCAATTCACGGCCGCCGACGGGGCCGCGCTGTCGGTGCCGGTCAGCGGCAACCTGTCGGCCAACGAAGACCTGGTCCTGCTGAAAGCGGCGGAGCAGGGCAGCGGCATCGCCTTGCAGCCGCTGTACAGCGCCGCCCCGCTGATCGCCGATGGGCGGCTGGTGGCCTTGCTTACCGGATATACGCCGCAGCGCATGGGGATTTACGGCATCTACGCATCGCGCCAGCACATGGCGCCCGCGCTGCGGGCCATGCTGGACTTTCTGCTGATCTGGTTCCGCGCCGAAAGAGAGGGGAAAAGCCGTTAAAAATATGAAAACATTGGCCTTGAGGCCAGCATCCATGCGGCTTAAGTTAACATTAATGATGAAAGATTCGTCGGGTTTGTGCCGCACAAATGGTTGTTGGGATACAATACCGGTGCTATGCTGAATGGCCCGTTTTAGGTAACACTGAACAAATAGCCCTTCCCCACAACTTGATGTGCAATCCGCTAACCGGTCAGGCCGTGTCGCGGAAGGTTAGACTAACCCGCTAATTCCTCGCGAAGCGCGAAGAAAGGTGAGCAAGAATGATGCAACAATATACGTCCAACTCCTACCTGTTTGGTGGGAATGCTCCGTACGTTGAAGAACTGTACGAAGCGTACCTGAACAACCCTGGCTCCGTGCCAGACAACTGGCGTGCCTACTTCGACGCCATGCAGCACGTACCGGCAGTCGATGGCTCCAACAAACCAGACGTAGCACACGCTTCCGTCATCGCCTCTTTCGCAGAGCGCGCCAAAGCAGGTCCAATCCGCACCGTAACCGCCACCGCCGACGTCGAAATGGGCCGCAAGCGCGTCGCCGTGACCCAGCTGGTCGCAGCCTACCGTTATCTGGGCTCCCGCTGGGCCAACCTGGACCCGCTGCAGCGTCAAGAGCGTCCAAGCATTCCTGAACTGGATCCGAGCTTCTACGGCTTCTCGGATGCGGACATGGACACCGTATTCAACATCAGCAACACCTACTTCGGCCCGGAAACCGCGACCCTGCGCGACCTGCTGAACTACCTGCGCGACACCTACACCCGTTCGATCGGCGCAGAGTATATGTACATCTCCGACCCGGCCGAAAAGCGCTGGCTGCAAGAGCGCCTGGAGTCGATCCGCTCGACCCCGAACTTCACGCCGGAAAAGAAAAAGCACATCCTGGAGCGTCTGACCGCGGCCGAAGGCCTGGAGCGCTACCTCCACACCAAATACGTCGGCCAGAAGCGTTTCTCGCTGGAAGGCGGCGAGACCTTCATCGCTTCGATCGACGAGATCATCCAGCGCGCCGGTGAAAAAGGCGTGCAAGAGATCGTGATCGGCATGGCCCACCGCGGCCGTCTGAACGTGCTGGTCAACACCCTGGGCAAGGCGCCTAAAGACCTGTTCGAAGAATTCGAAGGCAAGCACGGCGACGACCTGCCGGCCGGCGACGTGAAATACCACCAAGGCTTCTCGTCGGACATCTCGACCACCGGCGGCCCGGTCCACCTGTCGCTGGCGTTCAACCCATCGCACCTGGAAATCGTCAACCCAGTGGTTGAAGGTTCGGTCAAAGCCCGCATGGACCGCCGCGGCGACCACGCCGGCAAGCAAGTGCTGCCTATCTTGGTGCACGGCGACGCCGCCTTCGCAGGCCAGGGCGTTGTGATGGAAACCCTGAACCTGGCGCAAACCCGTGGCTACGGCACCGGCGGCACGGTGCACATCGTGATCAACAACCAGATCGGTTTCACCACCTCCGACCCGCGCGACGCCCGTTCGACCATCTACTGCTCGGACGTGGTCAAGATGATCGAAGCGCCAGTGCTGCACGTGAACGCCGACGATCCGGAAGCCACCGTGCTGGCCTCGCAGATCGCCATGGACTACCGCGCACAGTTCGGCAAGGACATCGTGGTGGACATCATCTGCTTCCGCAAACTGGGCCACAACGAGCAAGACACGCCTGCGCTGACCCAGCCGCTGATGTACAAGAAAATCGGCAAGCACCCAGGCACCCGCAAGCTGTACGCCGACAAGCTGGCTACCCAGAACGTGATCCCTGCCGATGGCGGCGATCAGATGGTGGCCGCCTACCGCGACGCCATGGACGCCGGCAAGCACACCGTCGATCCGGTCATCTCCAACTTCAAGAACAAGTTCGCCGTTGACTGGCTGCCGTTCCTGAACAAGAAATGGACCGACGCCGCCGACACCGCCGTGCCGATGACCGAACTGAAACGTCTGGCGACCCGCATCACCACCATTCCGGAAGGCTTCAAAGTCCACTCGCTGGTGGAAAAAGTGCTGGCCGACCGCGCCAACATGGGCAAGGGCGAAGTCAACCTGGACTGGGGCATGGGCGAACACCTGGCGTTTGCATCGCTGGTATCGTCGGGCTACGCCGTCCGCCTGACCGGCCAGGACGCCGGCCGTGGCACCTTCACCCACCGTCACGCCGTGCTGCACGACCAGAACCGCGAGCGCTGGGATGCCGGCACCTACGTGCCGCTGCAAAACATCGCCGAAGGCCAGGCGCCATTCACCGTGATCGACTCCGTGCTGTCGGAAGAGGCGGTGCTGGGCTTTGAATACGGCTACTCGACCGCCGAGCCGAACACCCTGACCATCTGGGAAGCCCAGTTCGGCGACTTCGTCAACGGCGCCCAGGTGGTGATCGACCAGTTCATCAGCTCCGGCGAAGTGAAGTGGGGCCGCGCTTCCGGCCTGGTCATGCTGCTGCCGCACGGCTACGAAGGCCAGGGCCCGGAGCACTCGTCGGCTCGCCCTGAGCGCTTCCTGCAACTGTGCGCTGACAACAACATGCAGGTTGTGCAGCCGACCACCGCTTCGCAGATCTTCCACGTGCTGCGTCGCCAGATGGTGCGTCAGTTCCGCAAGCCGCTGGTCATCATGACGCCGAAATCGCTGCTGCGTAACAAGGATGCAGGTTCGCCGCTGAGCGAACTGGCCAAGGGCGCGTTCCAGACCGTGATCGGTGAAGTGGACGAGAAAATCGACGCCAAGAAAGTCAAGCGCGTCATCGTTTGCTCGGGCAAGGTGTACTACGACCTGGTCAACGCACGCAAGACCCGCGCGCAGACCGATACCGCCATCGTGCGTATCGAGCAGCTGTATCCGTTCCCGCACAAGGCCTTCGCTGCCGAACTGAAAAAGTTCCCGGCCGCGACCGAAGTGGTGTGGGCGCAGGACGAACCGCAGAATCAGGGCCCATGGTTCCAGATTCAGCACAACCTCTTCGAGAGCATGGAAGCTGGTCAGCGCCTGGCGTACGCCGGCCGTCCAGCATCGGCATCGCCGGCTGTCGGTTACTACGACAAGCACTACGCCCAGCAAAAAGAACTGCTGGAAACGGCGTTCTCGAAGCTCAAAGGTTTCATCCTGACCAAGTAATCAGTCTCACACATTGAACGGAGCGCCGCCTTTGCTACGCAGGGCGGCGCCGCAAAAACAAAATATACGGAGTTTTTTCATGGCACAAATCGAAGTCAAAGTTCCACAACTGTCGGAATCGGTCGCAGAAGCAACCATGCTGACCTGGCATAAAAAAGTCGGCGACAGCATCGCCCGCGACGAAAACCTGATCGATATCGAAACCGACAAAGTCGTTCTGGAACTGCCAGCGCCTGCCGCCGGTACCCTGGTGCAAATCATCAAGGGCGACGGCAGCACCGTTGTTGCTGACGAAGTGATCGCTATTATTGATACCGAAGGTGGCGCCGCTGTTGCCGCCCCTGCCGCAGCCGCTGCTGCCCCAGCTCCTGCCGCCGCCGCTCCAGCAGCAGCCCCGGCCGCAGCCGCTGGCGGTTCGAAAGGCGACGTGGCGATGCCAGCCGCCGCCAAGATCCTGTCGGAAAAAGGCCTGTCGGCTTCCGACGTTGCCGGTTCGGGCAAAGACGGCCGCGTGACCAAGGGCGACGCCCTGGCCGCTTCGGCATCGGCTACCCCGGCCGTCGCTCCGCTGGCCGCGCCAGCCGCCAAGCCAGCACTGGCACAAGTTGCCGCTCCAGCCGCCGCCAACCTGGGCGACCGTCCGGAAGAGCGCGTGCCGATGAGCCGCCTGCGTGCCCGTATCGCCGAGCGTCTGGTGCAATCGCAATCGACCAACGCGATTCTGACCACCTTCAACGAAGTGAACATGGCTCCGGTCATGGACCTGCGCAACAAGTACAAAGACAAGTTCGAGAAAGAGCACGGCGTCAAGCTGGGCTTCATGTCGTTCTTCGTCAAGGCCGCTGTTGCCGCGCTGAAGAAATACCCAATCCTGAACGCTTCGGTTGACGGCAACGACATCGTCTATCACGGCTACTTCGACATCGGTATCGCAGTGGGTTCGCCACGCGGCCTGGTGGTGCCTATCCTGCGCAACGCCGACCAAATGTCGATCGCTGAAATCGAGAAGAAAATCGGTGAATTCGGCGCCAAAGCCAAAGAAGGCAAGCTGACCCTGGACGACCTGACCGGCGGTACCTTCTCGATCTCGAACGGCGGTACCTTCGGCTCGATGCTGTCGACCCCGATCATCAACCCACCACAATCGGCCATCCTGGGCGTGCACGCGACCAAAGACCGCGCTGTGGTTGAAAACGGCCAGATCGTTGTTCGTCCGATGAACTACCTGGCGATGTCCTACGACCACCGCATCATCGACGGCCGCGAAGCCGTGCTGGGCCTGGTGGCGATGAAGGAAGCGCTGGAAGATCCTGCACGTCTGCTGCTGGACCTGTAATCCGGAACCCCGGGGGACCGGGGTTAACTAAGGAGCATGAATGAGCGTTGCCGAAGAAATCAAGCGTTTGCATGAACTGCATCAGGCCGGAGCGCTGTCGGACGAGGAGTTCGCGTCCGCCAAGGCCCGCCTGCTCAACAACGAAGCCTCGCCCGTTTCGAACGACATTTCGCGCCTGCGCCGCTCGCGCACCGACCGCTGGCTGGGCGGCGTGTGCGGCGGCCTGGGCCGCATCACCGGTGTCGACTCGTGGATCTGGCGTTTGCTGTTCGTGATGTTTGTGCTGACCTTCGGCTTCGGCCTCGCCATCTACATTCTGCTGTGGATCTTCGTTCCAGAAGACGAACTGATTGGAAATTAAAAAATGAGTAAACAATTTGACGTAGTAGTTATCGGCGCCGGTCCTGGCGGTTACATCGCCGCTATCCGCGCTGCACAGCTGGGTTTTTCGGTCGCTTGCGTAGACGCATGGGAAAATGAAAAGGGCGGCCCCGCACCGGGCGGCACCTGCACCAACGTCGGCTGCATCCCGTCGAAAGCGCTGCTGCAATCGTCGGAACACTACGAGCACGCCGGTCACGCGTTCAAGGATCACGGCATTGACGTTGCCGGCCTGTCGCTGAACCTGCCGCAAATGCTCAAGCGCAAGGACACCGTTGTGAAGCAAAACAACGACGGCATCCTGTTCCTGTTCAAGAAAAACAAAGTGACCTTCTTCCACGGCCGCGCCGCCTTCGCTGGCGCCGCCACCGCCGAAGGCTACCCGCTGACCGTGTCGGCCCCTGCCAACGAAACCATCGTCGGCAAGCAAGTCATCATCGCCACCGGTTCCAACGCCCGTGCCCTGCCAGGCGCGGAGTTCGATGAAAAACTGATCCTGTCGAACGAAGGCGCGCTGGCCATCGGCGACGTGCCGAACAAGCTGGGCGTGATCGGCGCCGGCGTGATCGGCCTGGAAATGGGTTCGGTATGGCGCCGTCTGGGTTCGGAAGTGACCGTGCTGGAAGGTCTGCCGACCTTCCTGGGCGCCGTGGACGAGCAGATCGCCAAGGAAGCCAACAAGCTGTTCACCAAGCAGGGCCTGAGCATCAACCTGGGCTGCAAGATCAACAAAGTCACCAAGGGCGACAACAACGTCACCGTGGAATACGACAACGCCAAGGGCGAAGCCAACACCGCCGTGTTCGACAAGCTGATCGTCTCGATCGGCCGTACCCCGAACACCAACGGCCTGGCCGCCGACAAAGTGGGCCTGGCGCTGGACGAGCGCGGCTTCGTGGCCGTGGACGACGACTGCAAGACCAATCTGCCGGGCGTATGGGCCATCGGCGACGTGGTGCGCGGCCCGATGCTGGCGCACAAAGCGGAAGAAGAGGGGGTTGCAGTGGCCGAGCGTATGGCCGGCCAGCACGGCCACACCAACTTCGCGACCATTCCATGGGTGATCTACACCTCGCCGGAAATCGCGTGGGTAGGCCGCACCGAGCAGCAACTGAAGGCCGACGGCGTTGCCTACAAGGCCGGCACCTTCCCATTCCTGGCCAACGGCCGCGCACGTGCGCTGGGCGACACCTCGGGCATGGTCAAGTTCCTGGCCGACGCAACCACCGACGAAATCCTGGGCGTGCACATCATCGGCCCGATGGCTTCGGAGCTGATTTCGGAAGCCGTGGTGGCGATGGAGTTCAAGGCTTCGGCCGAAGACATCGCGCGTATCTGCCACGCTCACCCATCGCTGTCGGAAGCGACCAAGGAAGCCGCGCTGGCGATCGACAAGCGTACGCTGAACTTCTAAGACTCATGTAGCTTGAGTCACAGGGCGGGCCGTCATGGCCCGCCGTTTTTGTTTGTGCAGAATGAACACGATGAACGTCCAAGAGTACTACAACCACGCGCTGGCGCAGCGCGGCTACAAGCCCGACGAGGCGCAGCAACGCGCCATCACCCGTCTGCAGCAATGCTACGACGAATGGGTGGAGTACAAGTCGCAACGCTCCAGCACCTTCAAGCGCCTGATCAACCGTCCGGCGGTGCCGAAGGGCGTCTACATGTGGGGCGGCGTGGGCCGTGGCAAGTCCTTCCTGATGGACAGTTTCTACTCGGTGGTGCCGCTGGTGCGCAAGACGCGCCTGCACTTCCACGAATTCATGCGCGACATTCACCGCCAGCTGGACGAGCTGCGCGGCGTGGCCGATCCGCTGGATGAGGTGGCCAAGCGCGTGGCCAAGAAATACCGTTTGATCTGCTTCGACGAATTCCACATCTCCGATGTGGCCGATGCCATGATCATGTACAACCTGTTGAAGGCGCTGTTCGACAACGGCGTGTCCTTCATCATGACCTCGAATTACGATCCGCAGCTGCTGTATCCGGACGGCCTGCACCGCGACCGCATCCTGCCGACCATCGCGCTGCTGTACGACAAGCTGGACGTGATGAACATCGACGCCGGCATCGACTACCGCGGCCGCGCGCTGGAGCAGGTGGAAGCCTACTACACGCCGCTCAACGCGCAGACCGACAAGGCGCTGCGCGACGCCTACGCCAGCGTGGCCGAAACCGCCGATGAAGATCCGGTGATCCGCATCGAGGCGCGCGAAATCCGCGCGCTGCGCCGCGCCGGCACCATCATCTGGTTCGACTTCAACACCCTGTGCGGCGGCCCGCGCTCGCAGAACGACTACTTGGAAATCGCCAGCCGTTTCCATACCGTGATATTGTCCGGAGTGCCGATGATGTCGGCCGCCATGTCGTCGGAAGCGCGCCGCTTCACCTGGCTGATCGACGTGTTCTACGACCAGGGCGTTAAACTGCTGATGTCGGCGGAAGTGGAGCCGGAAGAGCTGTACACGACCGGCGCCATGGCCAACGAATTCCACCGCACCGTGTCGCGCATTGTCGAGATGCAATCGCAGGAATACATGAATCGCCAGCAGCGCGGCGCTGCCGCATCGCTGGCGTAACTGGACGGAACTATGAAAGCATTGATTGCATTGCTGGGCGCTTTGGCTGTTGCCGCCCAGGCTCAGAACGTGACCTCGGTGGAACAGGCCGATGCCGCGCTGGAAAAAGTGGCCAAAGACCGCGCCGCCGTGCACGAGGAATACGCGGCCAGCGAGCGCGAATGCTCGGCCAAGTTCTTCGTCAATAACTGCCTGGACAAGGCCAAGGAAAAACGCCGCGTGGCGCTGTCCGCGATTCGCGCACGCGAGGTCGACGCCCAGCATTTCAAGCGCGCCGACTCGGTCGCCAGGCGCGATGCCGACCTGGCCGAACGCGCGCGCAAGGACGCGGAAGAGGCCGCGCTGCGTGCCGCTCAGCCGCCCAAGCCGCCGCGCGAAGAAAAAGCCGCGCCGCCGGCGCCAACCGGCCAGCGCGTGGCCGACCGCGAGGCTGAGCACGCAGCCAAGGTAAAACGCCAGGAGCAGCAACAGGCGGCCGAAGCGGGCCAACGCGCCGCCAATGTGGCGGCGTTTGAGCGCAAGAAAGCCGAATCGGAGCGCCGCCAGGCGGAAGTCGCCCGCAAGAAAGCCCTCAACGAAGAAAAGGCGAAGAAAGCCGCCGAGCGCGCCGAAGCCGAAAAGAAAAAGGCCGAGGCGCAACAGCCAGCGGCCCGCTAAACCGTCGTTCCGGCGCAGGCCGGAACCCATAGGCCATGTGCATGCCGCTGGCGCATGGACCGCAGCGTCGGACCGTCCCGCCTGCGCGGGAACGACGGCTCACACCGCCCGGCGCATCTTCTCCACCGTATAGCCGGGCGCCTCCGGTGGCGGCGCCACCAGCTTGATAATCGCCATCGAGCAATTGTCGCCCTTGCCCTGAGCGCGCTCGCCAGCCTTGCCGATCAGGCGTTCCGCCGCCTGGCGTGGCGTACTGCGCTGCACTGCCGCCGCCAGCTCCTCGGGGCGGAACAACTGCCACAAACCGTCCGAGCACAGCATCAGCGCATCGCCGGCCTGCAAGCCTTCGTGCCAGCCGACCGTGACGAACGGCGCCTTCAAACTATTACCCAACGTATTGTTCAGCAGACGCGAACCGCGATGCCGCCTGGCGGCCTCGGGCGGCAGCTTGTCGTGATTGATCAGGTAATCGACGTAAGCACTATCATTGGTGCGCATGGCGCAAGCCTCACCGCTGAAACGGTAGACGCGGGTGTCGCCCACATGGGCCCATACCACCTGTGCCTGCGGCGTCAGCACCAGCACGGCCAGCGCGCTTTGCGGCTCGGCGGTGGCGGCCAGCGGATTCATGGTGATCACCTGATGCACTTCCAGCGCGATATTGCGCAGCAATTCCTGCAGGCGCGGCAGGTTGACGGTGTCGCCGATGCGGTATTCGTCGAACAAATGCTTGGCGGTCAGCAGCACCTGGTCGGCGGCGATGGGGCTGTTGTTGCCGTCGGCTAGCACCGCCATCACATAGCCCGGCGCTTGCGCAGCCGTGTACAGGGCGACCCGGTCGTTTTGTTGCGGCCGGTTGCCGATATGCTGGGCGGTCCCGGCTTCGATTTTGTAGGCCCTCATAGTCGGTACTGTATCCTGAACGGCGGGTGAGCGATCATTCTGTTGGCGGCAAGCGCGCCGTAGATTAAACTATGCACCGTGTCGCAGTTTGTATGCAATACCTATGTTGTTCCAGTGAAACTATTTGACTGAGAAATATGACTGATGTACAAGATATCCAACGTCGCCTGATTGAACTCGACGTCGAACACCGCGACCTGGACGCGGTCATCGATATGCTCACGCTGGACGGACACCACGATCAACTGCAATTGCGCCGCCTCAAGAAGCGCAAGCTGCAACTGAAAGACCATATCACTCTGCTGAAAATGCAATTGGTGCCCGACGTTCCGGCGTAAGCGCCCAGACTAATTTTGACCGAACACCTCCCTCCGACTCCCGACGCCATTCCCGCCGTCATCGGCGCCACTCCCGAACAGCCTCCCGGCAAGTATGATTCCGAGGTCGAGCGCCTGTTCGGCGCTGGCGGTCCGCTGGGGCCGGCCGTGGGCGACTTCCGCCCGCGCCGCTCGCAGACTGAAATGGCCAAGGCGATCGCATCGGCCATCGCCACCCAGACCACGCTGATTGCCGAGGCGGGCACCGGCACGGGTAAAACCTTTGCCTACCTGGTGCCGGCGCTGCTATGGGGCGGCAAGACCATTGTTTCGACCGGGACCAAAAACTTGCAGGATCAGCTCTTCCTGCGCGACATCCCGGCGGTGCGCAATGCCTTGCAGGCGCCGGTGTCGGTGGCGCTGCTGAAAGGGCGCTCCAACTACCTGTGCCACTACCATCTGGAGCGCACGCTGCAGAACGGCCGCATGACATCGCGCGACGACGTCGGTTACCTGCGCGAAATCTCGCGTTTCCTCAAGATGACCAAGACCGGCGACAAGGCTGAGCTGGCGCGGGTGCCGGAAAACGCGCTGATCTGGAATCTGGTGACCTCGACCCGCGACAACTGCATGGGCGCGGAGTGCCAGTATTACCAGGACTGCTTCATCATGAAAGCCCGCAAGGAAGCCCAGCAGGCTGACGTGGTGGTGGTCAATCACCACCTGTTCTTTGCCGACGTGGCGCTGAAGGACTCGGGCGTGGCGGAACTGCTGCCCTCGGCCAACACCATCATCTTCGACGAGGCGCACCAGCTGCCGGACACCGCCACCCTGTTCTTTGGCGATACCTTTTCGACATCGCAAGTGCTGGAACTGTGCCGCGATGTGCTGGCCGAGGGCTTGTCGAACGCGCGCGACGGCGCCGACTGGGGCAAGGTCGTTTCCGTGGTGGAAAAGGCCGCGCGCGACCTGCGCCTGACCTTCCCGCAAGACATCGTGCGCCTGTCCTTGCCGCAGATTGCGCCATCGAGCGACTTTTTCCCGGCGCTGGCAACCCTCAAGGACGAGCTGGACGGCATGATGGCCGTGCTGGAAAAGCAGGCCGAGCGCGCCGAGACACTGGAACAATGCCGCCAGCGCGGCGTGGAACTGGTGGCGCGGCTGGCCGCGTGGAAATTCGACCCCAAAGCCAAGGTTGCCAAGGGCGAGGAAGCGGTGTTCTGGGTGGAAGCGTTTGCCTCCTCCCTGCAGCTGCACAAGACGCCGCTGTCGATCGCGCCCATCTTCAACGGCCAGCGCGAAGGCGTGCCGCGCAGCTGGATTTTCACCTCCGCAACGCTGGCGGTGAAGAACGATTTCAGCCATTTCTCCGAGCAAATGGGCCTGAGCAACGAGCCCTCCATGTCCTGGCCGAGTCCGTTCAACTACGAAGAGCAGGGTATTTTGTACGTGCCGACCGGCTTGCCGGACCCGAATTCCTTCGGCTACACCGATGCGGTGCTGGACCTGGCGTTGCCGGTGATCGAGGCGGCCGGCGGCAAAACTTTCCTTTTGTGCACGACTTTGCGTGCGGTCAAACGTGCCGCCGAGCGCCTGCGCGACGAATTCGAGAAGCGGAGCCTGCCATTTCCGCTGTTCGTGCAGGGCGACAAAGGCCGGACCGAGCTGCTGGACCAGTTCCGCAAGGCCGGCAACGGCGTGCTGATCGGCTCCCAGAGCTTCTGGGAGGGCGTGGATGTGCGCGGCGACGCG
>Ga0102587_1000081_pt1 | contig 135667 bp, 128 predicted proteins | sample AraplaF_Col_mTSA_FD_76853 | JGI IMG/M metagenome (GOLD analysis project Ga0102587, IMG submission 76853) | Arabidopsis root microbial communities from the University of North Carolina, USA - plate scrape MF_Col_mTSA (SPADES assembly) (version 2) | ecosystem: Host-associated > Plants > Roots >...
CTGGGACCAGGGCGTTTCCACCGGCTCGCCAAAGCGGTCCACCATGCGCTGGGCCAGGGTGCGCGCGGCGGCCACGGTGATTTGCTGGCCCAGCACGGCACGCACCGCGAGTTCATAACCGTCCAGCGCGCCCGGCACGCGCAGGCCGTCGCCTTCGGGAAACGCGCCATGCAGCACGCTGTTGATGGCCGTCGGGTCGGCGTCCAGGTCGAAGGTGGTGCGCACGCGGCGTATCACCAGGGGCAACACTTCGCGCAGCGAGTCGCTCACGCGCAGCACCAGGCGCGAACGCTCTTGCTCAAAACTCGCCAGCAACCAGCCGGTGTGTTGCTTGCCGCCGGACTCGATGCTCAAGGTCCGGCCCAGGCAGGGCTGCGCCGCGTCGGCATCGATGAATTCAATGGCGCTGATGCAGCGCTTGCTGAAGAAAGCCAGCATGGCTTGCACGTCATAAGGCGGGCGGTAGCCCAGCCTGATGGTCGCGCCTTCGCCGACCTTGCCGCTGCGCTCGGCCCCCTGGCGCCGCAGCTGCGTGGGGTTGAGTTTGTAGTGCTCGACAAATGCCGCGTTGAAACGGCGCACGCTGGCAAAGCCGCTGATCAGCGCGATCTGCGTGATCGGCAGGTCGGTGTCGGCCAGCAACTGCTTGGCGGTGTGCAGCCTGTGCGTCTGCAAATACTGCATGGGCGAGACGCCGAACTGCGCCTCGAAGATGCGCCGCACATGGCGGTCGCTCACGCCCAGGCGCGTAGCGAGTTTGTCGACCGAGGGGGCTTCACCGGCCCAGACCTCGGGCTCGTCGAGCAGGCGCGCCGCCTGGTGGGCCAGGATGTAGGAGGCGTCCTGGATGGACCACACCACCGAGTGCGGCGCCAGCTCGGGCCGGCAGCGCAGGCAGGGGCGAAAGCCGGCGTTCTCGGCCTGGGCCGCATGGTGGAAGAAACGGCAGTTCTCGCGTTTGGGTGTTTTCACGCTGCAGACCGGCCGGCAATAAATGCCGGTGGAGGTCACGCCGGTGAAAAAGCTGCCGTCAAAACGCGCGTCGCGCGCCTTCAGGGCGAGGTAGCAGTCGTTGTCGGCCAGAGGGGTGTTGTCGCGGTCCATGGAAGAAATGATACGCCGCGGGCCGGTTTTGACTGGCCGTTTTCGGACATGTCCCTTGGCCCTGCGTGGGCCGGTCTTGTGGGCCTTTTGGGGTCCCGCAATAGTCTGAACGGACTGGGCGGAAACGGCTGCCGCCTACAGGAAGTGGCGGGGCCGCCACCTACAATGAATCCGCCTCTGACTCCATTCCCGTACCCTCCAGGAACCGCCCCCGATGCAAATCAACCCGTCTATCTTCAAGGCCTATGACATACGCGGCGTTGTGCCGTCCACCATCCATGAAACGATGGCCGAGGCCCTGGGCAAGGCTTTTGGCATGGCGGCGCTGGCGGAGGGCGAAAAAGCCGTGGCCGTGGGCCGCGACGGCCGGCTCAGCGGGCCTTCGCTGAGCGCGGCGCTGATGCGCGGCCTGGCCGCCACGGGCATTGACGTGATCGATGTGGGTATGGTGACCACGCCCATGCTGTACTTTGCCGCCAGCACGCTGGCCGGCTCCGGCATACAGGTCACCGGCAGCCACAACCCCAAGGACTACAACGGCTTCAAGATGGTGTTGGCCGGCCGCGCGATCTACGGCGAGGACATCCAGGCGCTGCGCCGCGTCATCGAAGGCGAGGACTGGGTGCTGCCCGCGCAGGGCGGGACCATACGCCAGGTCGACGTGGGCACGGCCTACCGCGAGCGCATCGTCTCCGGCATCAAGCTGGAACGCCCCATGAAGATCGTCGTCGATTCAGGCAACGGCATTGCCGGCGCATCGGCTCCCGCGATCTTCCGCGCGCTGGGCTGTGAAGTCACCGAGCTCTTCAGTGAAGTGGACGGCAACTTTCCCAACCACCACCCGGACCCGAGCAAGCCCGAAAACCTGCAGGACCTGATCAAGGCCTTGCAAAGCGGCGACGCCGAACTGGGCCTGGCCTTTGACGGCGACGGCGACCGGCTGGGCATCGTCACCAAGGACGGCCAGAACATCTACCCCGACCGGCAGATGATGCTGTTCGCGCGCGACGTGCTTTCGCGCGAGCCGGGCGCCACGATTTTGTTCGACGTGAAATGCTCGCAGCGCCTGGCGCCCGAGATCGAGGCCGCCGGCGGCGTGCCCATGATGTACAAGACCGGCCATTCGCTGATCAAGGCCAGGATGAAGGAAGTCAACTCGCCGCTGGGCGGCGAGATGAGCGGCCACATTTTCTTCAAGGAGCGCTGGTACGGCTTTGATGACGGCACCTATGCTGGCGCCCGCCTGCTCGAGATTTTGAGCCGCGTGCCCGATGCCGGGATTGTTCTCAATGCCTTGCCTACCAGCTTCAGCACGCCCGAACTCAATGTGGCCTGCAAGGAAGGCGAGCCGCATGCGGTGGTGGAGGCTTTGATCAAATCCGCGAAGTTTGCGGCGCCAGCGAAGATTTCGACCATCGATGGCGTGCGTGTGGACTGGCCCGACGGCTTTGGCCTGATACGCGCCTCCAACACCACGCCGGTGCTGGTGCTGCGTTTTGAGGGCCATACCCAGCAGGCCATGGAGCGTATTGAGGCCGATATGCTGGCCCTGCTGCGCAGCGTGAAGCCCGATGCCAGCCTGGCGGCCGCGGCGCATTAAATAAGCCCACCCCCGTCCAGGCTCACTGCGTGTAGCCTGTTCCCCCTCAAGGGGGCGGCGCCTGGGGCCGGCAAAGCCGGACCCTCGGCCCCCGCTGGTGGAATACCTCCATCACTGGTCGCACCCACAGAACTCTTCAACCAAGCAGGGGCCGCGGAACCGGCTTTGCCGGGCCGCAGGCGGATGGCCCCTCTCTCCGTGCAAGGGGCAGGGAACCGCCGCAGGCTCGAAGTGGGGGAGCGTGGGGGCCATAGAATGGCCTCTCATGAAAATTCTCCTGGTCAAGCTCTCGTCCCTGGGCGATGTGGTGCACACACTGCCCGTGGTGCAGGACATACGCGCCGCGTTGCCCCAGGCGCAAATTGACTGGGTGGTGGAGAAGTCCTTCGCCCCTTTGCTGGCGCGCAGCGAAGGCCTGCACCGCATCATTCCCTGCGAGATACGGCGCTGGCGCAAATCCTTCTGGACGGCGGCCACGCGCCAGGCCTGGCGTGCCTTCAAGCACGACTTGCAGCAGGAGGCTTATGACGCCGTGATCGACCTGCAAGGCCTGACCAAGTCCGCCCTGGTGGCGCGCCTGGCCCGGCTGGCGGCCGGCGGCAAACGTTATGCCCTGGCCAACCAGACCGACGGCTCGGGCTACGAGGCGCCCACACGCTGGGTGGCCGACGTCGCGATAGCGGTCGAGCCGCATATCCATGCGGTGTGGCGTTCGCGTGAACTGGCCGCGCGCGCGCTGGGCTACCGCTTTGCGGCCGCCGCTGACTTTGGCTTGAGAGTGGCTGCGGCGCCCGCAAAGACCCATGAACACTTCCCTAAGGGCCGTGTCGCCTTCATCCATGGTACTTCGCGCGCCGACAAGGAGTGGCCACTGAGCCACTGGGTCGCGCTAGGCCAGCGCCTGAATACGGCGGGCTACCAGCTGCTGTTGCCGCACGGCAACGCCGCGGAGCTGGCCACCAGCGAGGCGATGGCCGCGGCGCTGAACGGCGCGGCGGCGGGCTCGGCCCTGGTGCCGCCAGCCCTGGCGCTGGATGCGCTGGCTGAAGAACTCGCGCAGTGTGCCGGCGTGATCGGCGTGGACAGCGGCGTGAGCCATATCGCCGTCGCGCTGGACCTGCCGCATGTGCAGATCTACAACTTCGACACCGCCTGGCGCACCGGGCCTGATGCGCTGGGCCATGGCGGCCGGCAGCTCAGCGTGTTTGCGCAGCCGGCGCCGGGTGTCGACGCCGTCTGGCAGGCCTGGCTGGCCTGCAGCACGGCCGGGGTCGCCGCATGAGCGCGGTGGCGCTGAAGCTTTATTCGCTACTGATGTGCTGCGGGCAGCCGCTGCTGCGCCGCAAGCTGGCGCGCCGCGCCAGGCAGGAGCCCGGCTACCTGGAGGCGGTGGAAGAGCGCTTCGGCCGCTACACGCAGCCGGCCGAAACCCGTTCCGAACTGGTCTGGGTGCATGCGGTCTCGCTGGGCGAGACCCGCGCGGCGGCCGTGCTGCTCAAGGCCTTGCGTGAACGCCACCCGGGCCTGCGCATACTGCTCACGCACGGCACGGCCACCGGTCGCGCTGAAGGCGTGGCCTTGCTGCAGCCCGGTGACGTGCAGGTCTGGCAGCCCTGGGACAGCCCGGGCGCAGTGGCGCGGTTTTTTGAACACTTCAAGCCGCGGCTTGGGCTGTTGATGGAAACCGAAATCTGGCCCAACCTGGTAGCCGCCGCGAAAGCGCGCGCCATGCCGCTGGTGCTGGTCAATGGCCGGCTGTCTGAAAAATCGCTGAAGCAGGCGCTCAGGATGTCGCCGCTCTCGGTGCCGGCCTATGCGGCGCTGTCGGCGGTGTACGCGCAGACGGACGACGACGCGCGTCGCTTCCGCCAGGCCGGCGCGGCGGTGGGCGGCGTGTTCGGCAACCTGAAGTTTGATGCCTCGCTGGACGACGCCCAGCAGGAAAAAGGCAAGGCCTGGCGCCGCGCGCTGGCCTTGCCGGTGATGATGTTCGCAAGCTCGCGCGAGGGCGAGGAAGAGCAGTTCCTGCAGCAGCTCAAGGCCATGGCCCAGTCCGAAAATGCGCCGGCGGCGGATGCCCCGCCGCAGGAGACCGGAAGCCGTTTCAGGATTTTGCTGGTGCCGCGCCACCCGCAGCGCTTTAACGAGGTGGAGGCGCTGGTGCGCCAGCACGGCCTGCGTGTGTCGCGCCGCTCCGGCTGGGATGACGCGGCAGGAGGCCCGACCGGCGAGGCGCTGCAGGCCGATGTGTGGCTGGGCGATTCGCTGGGCGAGATGGCCTTGTATTACGCGATGAGCGACGTCGCCTTGCTGGGCGGCAGCTTCGCGCCCCTGGGCGGCCAGAACCTGATCGAGGCTGCGGCCTGCGGCTGCCCGGTGGTCATGGGTCCGCATACCTTTAACTTCACCGAAGCCGCCGAACTGGCCGTGGAAGCCGGCGCGGCCCGGCGCGTGGTGGACATGGAGCAGGGCGTGCGCACCGCGCGCAAGTGGATGGACAGGCCTGATGCGCACGCCGCGGCCGTGGCGGCAGGGCTGGCCTTTGCCGACCGCAACCGCGGTGCCACGGCCAGGACCTTGGCTGCGCTGCAGGTTTTTCTGCCTTAACCAAGCAGGGGCCGCGGGACTGGCTTTGCCAGACCGCAGGCGCAGCGGCCCCCTCGGGGGGGGCAGCGCATTACACGAAGTGAAAAGCGTGGGGGCTAACTCCTCACTTGATGGCAGGTGCAGTTACCCCAGGCGTACATACGCAGGTGGTGCGCCCAGTCGCGCAGCGTGGCCCAGGCGCCGCCTGTGGCGACTTCGTAAGGCGTGAGTCCGAACATGCCCAGACTGATGGAGGGTTCCACCGAGACCACCGAATGCCAGGTGCGCTTGGGAATGAACAGCGCGTCGCCGGCTTCCACGCGGGCATGGTAGCCGTGGGCTTTTTCGAAGGAGGCGAGTTCGCGGACCTGTTCGGGCAGGCGCGAGACGTTGATGTCGCTGAGCGTGGCGCCCCAGTCGTACTTGGCGGCCGGGCACATGTGCTGGCGCTGGTCGGGCGAGAAAAGGATGAACTCCTTGACGCCCTGCAGCTGCACAAACCAGTTGTGCGGGAAGTCGTTGTGCAGGCCGGTCACGGTGTTGGCCGGGCCCATGAAGACGTATTCCCAGGTCATGCGGCCGGGCCACAGGCTCTTGATGAGCAGGTCGCGGCGCAGCTCGGGGTATTTTTCCAGGATGTCCCACTGCGCCAGGTACAGGGTCGTCGGCTTGAACGACTGCATGTGGGCCCAGTTCAGGTGAAAGCGCTCGCCGGGTTTGTAGCCGTCGCGCACCGGCTTGGGCAGCAGGCCGGCCATGGGGTCGGGCGTGCGCTGCGCCGCCTTGCCGAGTTCCCGCAGGTAGGGCGCGACCGGCAGGAAGGGGCGGCCCTTGGTCACGCCTTGCTCGACCAGGCCGTCGGTGAACCTGACGGGCACCTCGGCGCCCTTGCCGGCGCAGACGTCGGCAAGGAATTCAAACGACCATTTTTTCCAGGCCGGCCAGTGGTGGATGCCGCCCTTGACCAGCACGGGTTTGTCAAACGGCTGGCGGCGGCCCGTGCGCTTGAGTTCTTCCCAGGTGGTTTCCTCGATCAGCTCGAAGCTGGGGCCCTTGGGAACGTGCACCGGCGCGTCGTGCACGCGTTCGGCCTCTATCGGCAGGGGCAGGGGATTGTGTGCGGGCATCAACATGGAAATTCTGGCCCCGGCGCGGGGCCTTTGTTGGAGTGGTTGGCCGGAGTTTACCGGGCCAGCAGCGCGTTGATCTTCTGCAGGTCTTCCGGCGTCAGCGTGCCGTTGGCCTGGCGCAGTTTGAGGTCGCCCAGCAGCACGTCGTAGCGCGCCTTGGCCAGGTCGCGTTTGGTCTGGAACAGCTGGCTTTGCGAATTGAGCACGTCGATGTTGATGCGCACGCCGACCTGGTAGCCCAGCTTGTTGGCGTCCAGCGCGCTCTGGCTTGAGAGCTCGGCCGCCTCCAGCGCCTTGACCTGGCCCTGGCCCGACTGCACGCCGAAGTAGGCGGTGCGCGTGGCCTGCGCCACGGTGCGCCGCGCGCCTTCGAGGTCGCTCTTGGCCTTGTCGCGCAGCGACAGGGTTTCGCGCACGCGGTTTTGCGTGGAAAAGCCCGCGAACAACGGCACGTTGAGCAGCACGCCGACGGTGGTGGTGTTGGTGCGGAAGGCAAAGGGCGGGATGGTGGTGGCCGTGCCCGAAGGGTTGCGCGTCACGTTGTAGCTGGCCGTGGCGTCCAGCGTGGGCTTGTGGCCGGCTTCGGCCTTGTTCACCTCCAGCTCGGCGATCTCCACATTGCTTTGCGCCTGGCGGATGCTGGGGTGCACGAGTTCGGACTGTGACACCCAGGTGTCGACGTCGGCCGGCGTGATGGTCGGCAGGCCGACCGGGCTGGTCAGCGGCTTGGGCTGGGTTTCGGTCTTGCCGACCAGGGTGTCCAGCGCGATTTTTTTGACGCGCAGGTCGTTCTCGGCGGCCAGCTCCTGGGCGATCACTAGGTCGTAGCGGGCCTGGGCTTCGCGGGTGTCGGTGATGGTGGAGGTGCCGACCTCGAAGTTGCGCTTGGCCGAGGCCAGCTGCTCGGCCACGGCGGCTTTCTGGGCCCGCACAAAGGTCAGGGTGTCCTGCGCGGCCAGCACGTCGAAGTAGGCCTGGCTGGTGCGCACGATCAGGTCCTGGTCGGCGGTTTCCAGCTGGGCCTTGGCCAGGTCCACCTGCCGGGAGGCTTGCTGGTAGGTGGCCCAGTTGGCCGGGCGGTACAGCGGCTGCGAGAGGTTGAGCGTGGCGTTTTGTGTGTTGAAGCTGCGGTCTATCACCGGGGCCGTGTTTTCAAACGCGGTGCGCGACACGCCGGCTGAGAGGCCCGCCGTCGGCAGGATGCCGGCCTTGGCCTGGTCGGCCTTGGCGAGGTTGGCGTCGTATTGCAGCTTGGCCGACTGGTAGGAAGCGTCGAAGGCGCGGGCCGATTCATACAGCTCGACGAGACTCTGGGCTTGCGCCAGGGGGGCCATGGCCAGCAGTGCCACGGCGGCCGCAATCGACAGGGGCAACATCGCCGGGCGGGCCGGCGGTTTCTTGGGCGTGGTCATAAGAGTCCTGAAGAGATGAATGGATCGGCGAATAAAAAAGGATCAGTACACAGGCACGGAGCGGTCCACCTGCTGCGACCAGGCATTGATGCCGCCTTGCAGGTTGACGACTTCGGTGAAGCCGCTTTGCGTGAGGTAGTTGGCCACCTGCAGGCTGCGCATGCCGTGGTGGCACAGGCAGGCAATCGGCTGGCCGGCACCGGCCTCTTGCAACTCGGGCAGGCGCGCCGGGATCTCGCGCATGGGGATATGCACCAGCCGGAAGCCGTCTTCCTTGACCGAAGCCGTCTGTAGTTCCCAGGGCTCGCGCACGTCAAGCACCACGGGCAGGGCGGGCGCGCCCGCGCCGGCGTTGTCGCGCCAGGCGCTGAAGTCGGCGGGATTGAGCTGGGGAACCATGGGTGGCGCTTTCAGGTGTGTCGTGATCGGTAGTAATCGGGTATTGCCGCCGGCTTTCAGAAGCTGAAGGCCGAGGGTTCAGGGAAGTTCAGCAGGCGCGGCGCCACGGTGTCCCAGGCCTGGGTGGTGCGCCAGGCGTCTTCGGCCACGCGGGTGACCAGGGTGGCGCGCATCACGGGCTCAAAGCCCACGATGGCGCTGAGGCGCCCGCCGACCTTGAGCAGGGACAGCAGCGAGGCCGGCACTTCGGCGACCGAGCCGCTGAGCACGATGACGTCGAAGGGGCCGCGCAGCGGGTCGTTGCCGGCCACGGCTTGCGCCAGCTTGGCGGCACCGTCGCCGGTGCGCACCTCGGCGTTGTAGACGCCGGCGCGCTGCAGGTTGTCGCGTGCCATCTGCGCCAGCGTGGGGTCGATCTCAAGCGTGATCACCTGCTGCGCGCGGTGCGCCAGCAGGGCGGCCATGTAGCCGGAGCCGGCGCCGATCTCCAGCACTTTTTCGTGCTTTTGCACGGCCAGCTCCTGCAGGATGCGGGCTTCGACCTTGGGCGCCAGCATGCACTGGCTGGGGTTGGCCTGGGGCGGCAGCGGGATTTCCATGTCGACAAAGGCCAGGGCCTTGTGGGCCGCCGGCACGAAGTCTTCGCGCTTGACCACGGCGAGCAGGGAAAGGACCTGGTTGTCCAGCACTTCCCAGGGGCGGATTTGCTGTTCAATCATGTTGAATCGGGCTTGTTCGTAGTTCATGGCGGACCTGTGGTTGGGCGAAATAGGGGAAGAAAGGGAAGTGAAGAGGGGGTTCACGAGATAAACCTTTGATTTTAGCGGCCGGCCATGACAGGCGCAGGGCGGGCGGGCGGTGCTTCAGGGGCGGCGCCGTGGCGGGTTTTGGGGCCGAATTTGCGCTTGAACCACTGGCCCAGGTCGTCCAGGTAGCAATAGGTCACGGGCACCACCACCAGCGTCAGCAGCGAGGAGGTGATCACGCCGCCTATGACGGCCTGGCCCATGGGGGCGCGCTGCTCGGAGCCTTCCGTCAGGGCAAAGGCCAGCGGCACCATGCCGAAGATCATGGCCAGCGTGGTCATCAGGATGGGGCGCAGCCGGACCTTGGCGGCATGCAGCAGGGCCTCGCCGCGCTCCATGCCGGGCACGCGGTGGCCGTCCACGTCCAGCCGGTCGGCGCGCATGCGGATGGCGAAGTCGACCAGCAGGATGGCGTTCTTGGTGACCAAGCCCATCAGCATCACCACGCCGATGATGGAGAACATCGACAGCGTGGAGCGGAACAGCAGCAGCGCCAGCACCACGCCGATCAGGGTCAGCGGCAGCGAGGTCATCAGCGCCATGGGCTGCAAAAAGCTCTTGAACTGGCTGGCCAGGATCATGTAGATGAACAAAATCGCCATGACCAGCGCGGAGACCGCGTAGCCGAAGGACTCGGCCATGTTTTTGGTGGAGCCGCTGAACTGGTAGCGGTAGCCAGGCGGGAAGCTGAAGTTGTCGAGCACGGCCTTGATGTCGTTGGAGACCTCGCCGGCCGAGCGCTTGTAGACGTTGGCGTTGATGGCGACCTCGCGCGCCATGTCGCGTCGGTTGATCTGGTTGGGGCCGGTGGACTCCTTCACGGTCGCCACCTGGTTGAGCCGCACCACGCGCGAGGAGCCGTCGGCATTGCTGCCCATGGTGTTGCTCATGAAGGGCAGGCGCTCCAGGTCCTGCGGTGCGGTGCGGGCGCCGGGCGCCAGGCGCACATTGACGTCGTAGGTCTGGTCGTCGGGCGCGCGCCAGTTGCCCACCGTCTGGCCGGCCACCAGGGTGCGCAGCGAGGCGGCGATCTGCGACACCGACAGGCCCAGGTCGGAGGCCGCGTCGCGCCGCACGTCGACCTCGATCACCGGCTTGTCGGCTTTCACGCTGGAGTCCAGGTCCACCAGGCCGGGGATGCCCCGTATCTTGTCGCTGATGGCGCGCGTGAGCCGCTCGAGCTCCTTGAGGTCGGTGCCCTGCAGCGAAAACTCCACCTGCTTGTTGCCGCCCACCGCGTCAAGCAGGCCGACGTGCGTGACCGTGATGCCGGGCACCTGCTTGAGCCGCTCGCGCAGCACGCCCGACATCTCGTCGACGCTGCGCGTGCGCGCCTTGCGGTCCACCAGGCGCACGTAGACGCTGGCGTACATCTTGCCCTGGGCGTTGCCGGTGTTGAGCGTGGCCAGCGTGTATTTGACTTCGGGGAACTCGCGCACGATGGCCTCGACCTGGCGCGCCTTGGCTTCGGTGTTTTCCAGCGAGGAGCCCACCGGCGTGTAGAAGTTCAGCGTGGTCTCGGAGAAGTCGGCTTTGGGCACGAACTCGGTGCCCAGCAGCGGCACCATGAAGATGCTGGTGACAAAAATCAGCACCGCCAGCGCCAGCGTGGCCAGCTTGTGGCCCAGCGACCAGCGCAAGATGCCCTGGTAGCTGTCGCTCAGGGATTCGGTGGCGCGGTCGAACCAGCCGGTGACGCGGCCTATGGTCCTGTCGTAGAAGGTGACGGGCGCGCCCTGCCGGCCGTGCGCTTCGATGGCCGGGTCGTGCCAGACGCTGGAGAGCATGGGATCCAGCGTGAAGCTCACGAACATGGAGATCAGCACGGCGGCCACGATGGTCACGCCGAACTCGTGGAAGAACTTGCCGATGATGCCGCCCATAAAACCGATGGGCAGGAACACCGCCACGATGGAGAAAGTGGTGGCCAGCACGGCCAGGCCGATTTCCTGGGTGCCGTCCATCGAGGCCTGGTAGGGTGCCTTGCCCATCTGCACATGGCGCACGATGTTCTCGCGCACCACGATGGCGTCGTCGATCAGCAGGCCCACGCACAGCGACAGCGCCATCAGCGTGATCATGTTGATGGTGAAGCCGAACAAATTCATGAACAAAAAGGTGCCGATGATGGAGATCGGCAGCGTCAGCCCGGTGATCACCGTGGAGCGCCAGGAATTGAGGAACAGGAAGACGATGAGCACCGTCAGCAGCGCGCCTTCAATCAGGGTGCGGCGCACGTTCTCGACGGCCACGCGTATGGGTCGCGAGCCGTCGGTGATGAGTTCCAGCCGCGCGCCAGGCGGCAGCAGCGGCTGCAGCTCGGCCACGGCCTTGTTCAGGCCGTCGACCACGGCAATGGTGTTTTCGTCCTGGGCTTTTTGCACCGTCAGCAGCAGGGTGCGCTGGCCGTTGTAGAGCGCCAGGCTATCGAGTTCCTGCGCGCCGTCGGCGATGCGGGCCACCTGGTCGACGGTGACCGCCGCGGCCGCCCCGCTGCCGGTATTCTTGCGCGCCACGATGATCTTGCCGAAGTCCTCGGGCCGCTTCATGCGCGCGTCTATCTTGACGACGCGCTCCTGCTGCAGCGAACGGATGGCACCCACCGGCAGGTCCTGGTTTTCGTTGCGCACCGCATTGACCACCTGGTCGGCGGTGATGCCCAGCGACTCCATGGCCTGCGGGTTGAGGTAGACGTTGATCTCGCGTTTGGTGCCGCCCACCAGGGTGACCGAGCCAGCGCCGCGCACGTTCTCCAGGCGTTTTTTCAGCACCTGGTCGGCCCAGTTGGTCAGCTCCACCGCATCCATGGCCTTGCCCTTGCCGGACTGCGGCAGCACGGCGACCGACCAGATGGCGCGGCTGGCCGGGTCGAAGCGCAGCACGCGCGGCTCCTTGACCTCGTCGCGAAAGCTCGGCCGGATGGCCGCGATTTTTTCGCGCACGTCCTCGGCGGCGCGGCGCCCGTCGATATAGAGCTGGAACTCCATGATGACCACGGCCTGGCCTTCATAGCTGCGCGAGGTCAGCGCATTGATGCCGGCAATCGAGTTGACGCCTTCTTCAATCTTCTTGGTGACTTCGCTCTCGACGATCTCGGGCGAGGCGCCCGGGTATTCGGCGGTGATCACCACCACCGGGAAGTCGATGTTGGGAAACTGGTCGACCTGCATGCGCTGGTAGGAGAACAGCCCCAGCACCACGATGGCCAGCATGACCATGGTGGCGAACACGGGATTCTTGAGGCTGACCTGCGTGAACCACATGCGTGTGAAGCCTCAGGGCGCCGGTTTGGCGGGCGCGCTGGCGGCGGGCTGCGCGGAGGGCAGTTGCGTGAAGCGCACCTTGGTGCCTTCGCGCAGCGCGCCGATTTCGCCGCGCACGACAAGCGCGCCTTCTTCCAGGCCTTTGATGGCCACCACGCTGTCGCTACCGGCGGCGCCGCGCGCGCCCAGCTCGACGGTCTTGTGCACCACCACGCCGTTCTCCACGGCCTGCACATAGGGCGCGGGCTTGTCGGTGCGCACGGCGCTGACGGGCAGCGCCAGCAGCGAGGCGCGTGCCGTGCCCAGCGTGCCCTGGGCGAACAGGCCCTGGCGTAGCGGCGGGGCGCCGGCTTCGCCGGAAGGACCGGAAACGCCCGGGTTGTCGATATTCAGGTAGGCCAGCACGCTGCGGCTGCCGGCCTGCGCGCTGGGGTTGATGCGCGCGACCACGGCCGTCACGGGTTGGCGGCTGCCTTCAATCTGCAGCTGGGCGCTCTGGCCGACGCGCACTTCCATGGAGTCGGTGGCGCTCAGCGTGGCCTCGAGTTCGAGCCGGCTCAGGTCCACGATTTCGACGATTTTGGTGTCTATGCCCACACGCTCGCCGGGCTGTGCCAGGCGCTGCGAGACCTGGCCGGAGATAGGCGCCTTGAGCACCGTGTCGTCCAGCGATTTGGCGGCCACGTCGGTCGCGGCCAGCGCGGCCTTGTAGGTGGACTGCGCGGCATTGAGGTTGGCCAGCGAGGTGTCCAGCGCGGTCTTGGAAATAAAGCCCTGGTCGACCAGCGCCTTGTTGTTGTCGTACTGGCGCTGCACCACGTCGACCTGGGCCTTGGCGGATTCGGCCTGTTCGCGGGCCTGGCGCACGCGCGACTGGTATTCGGCGGCGTCTATGCGCGCGATGACCTGGCCGGCCTTGACCACATCGCCCTCGCGCACCGCCAGGCCCTGCAGTTCGCCAGCGACGCGGGCCTTGATCACGGCGGAGTTGACGGCCTTGAGCGAACCCGAGACCGGCAGGCCCTGCACGACTTCGCGCACCTGGGCCTTGACCACGTCGGTGGCGGCCAGTTCCACCAGGCCCATGTCCTTGACGGCGCTGCTGGCGGCCAGCGCCTGCTGCTGGGCCTTGCGCGCGCCCAGCGCGCGCAGCACACCGCCCGCGACGAGCAGCACGATCAGCCCGGCGACCGCCCACTTGGCCCAGCGCTTCATGCGGCCTTCCTGTTGGCCACGGCGGCGACGGCCGGCGCGGAGATGCCGTTCAGGATGGTTTCCACCTGGAAGGCGATGTATTTTTGGGGATCCAGGTCAATCTCGCTGCTTAAACACACGCCGCCGGAGTGCCTGGACAGGATCAGGAAAATCATGGGCGCGATCACGACATAGACGGCGTAGTCCAGGTTCATGGGGCGGAACTCGCCGCGGTCCATGCCGCGCTGCAGGATGCTGCGGATCAGGCCGTGCCCCGGCATGATGACTTCCTGCTGGTAGAAGGCCGCGATGTCGGGGAAGTTCTTGGCCTCGCTCATCATCAGCTTGGTCAGGCCCGAGGCGCGCGTCAGGCCCACCCGTTCCCACCAGCTGTTCATGCAGTAGGCCAGCAATTCGGAGGTGGTGCCTTCAAAGGTTTCCAGCTCGGCGCGCCACTCGGTGAAGCGGCCCGAGATGTTCTCGCGCACCACGGCCTTGAACAGCTCTTCCTTGCTCTGGAAATAAAGGAACAAGGTGCCCTTGGAGACGCCGGCGCGGGCGGCGACTTCCTCGGCGCGGGTGGCGGCAAAGCCTTTTTCGACAAAAAGGTCCAATGCGGCATCCAGGAGTTCGCCCGGGCGCGCTTCCTTGCGGCGCTCCCGCTTGGCGGCGACCGCGGTGTTGTCGTGGAAAAGTTTGGAAAGAGACATAGTTACTGACTGACTGGTTAGTAATATATCTGCTTACTTTCCGACCGTCAACCCAAAGTATTGAGTGTCGCCGGGGCGCCCGGACTCAAAGGTAAACCCACGGTAAAGCCTTGCTGGGCGCTGCTTTGGCGCCACAGGGGGTGGGCTTTATGCCGGCTGAAAACGCCCAACGGCCAGCGCCAGCCACTCGCGCAGCACCTGCCGTGAGGCCTGCAGGCCCTGCGCGGAGGGCAGCCATTCCAGCGGTTCGCTTTGGGCCGGCAGCACATAGCCCATGGGTGCGGGCGTGACGGCCAGGCCGGCCTGTTCAAAAGCCAGCACCGCGCGCGGCATGTGCCAGGCATGGGTCACCAGCGCGATGCGCTGGACACCGGCCTGGCGCAGCAGCGGCGCCATCAGGCGCGCATTGCCCGCCGTGTCGCGCGACTGGGATTCGCGCCAGCGCAGCGCCAGGCCGTAGTCCTGCTGCAGCACGCGTGCGGCGACTTCGGCTTCGGGTTCGGTTTGGGTGCTGTGGGCCGCCCAGCCCAGGCCGCCGCTAAAAGCCAGCGGCAGGCCGGACTGCCGGGCCAGCCAGGCGCCGTAGCGCAGTCGCGCGGCGGTGGCCGCGGCCGGCTGGCTGTGGCCGTATTCGGGCGCCACGGGCAGCACGTCGCCGCCCAGGATGACGATGACTTGTACTTTGGCGGCCCTCAGTCCGGCGAGGTCCACCGGCGAGAATTGCGGCAGGGCCGCGCGGGCCAGCCATACCGCCGTACCGTGGCAACTGAGCAGTGCCAGCAGCAACACCGAGATCGTCGCCAGCGTGAGCCCGCTTCTTTTTTTGTTGAACCCCGTCAGCAGCAGGCCCACCAGGGCCAGCACCAGCAGCGAGACCGGCGGCAAGACCAATGCGGCCAGCACGGGCTTGAGCGCGCCTAAGTCCATGTCTGGCCGGGAAAGAAGCGCTGCTTCTTAATAGAAGGCCTGCAAGCCGGTCTGCGCGCGGCCCAGGATCAGCGCATGCACGTCGTGCGTGCCTTCGTAGGTGTTGACGGTTTCCAGGTTGATCATGTGGCGGATCACGTGGTACTCGTCATGGATGCCGTTGCCGCCGTGCATGTCGCGCGCCATGCGGGCGATGTCCAGCGACTTGCCGCAGCTGTTGCGCTTGATCAGTGAAATCATTTCGGGCACGGCCTTGTCTTCGTCCATGAGCCGGCCGACGCGCAGGCAGGCCTGCAGGCCCAGCGTGATTTCGGTCTGCATGTCGGCCAGCTTTTTCTGGATCAGCTGGTTTTGCGCCAGCGGGCGGCCGAACTGCTGGCGGTCCAGGGTGTACTGGCGCGCGCGGAACCAGCAGTCCTCGGCCGCGCCCAGGGCACCCCAGGCGATGCCATAGCGCGCCTTGTTGAGGCAGCCGAAGGGGCCCTTCAAGCCGCTCACATTGGGCAGCAAATTCTCTTCGGGCACAAACACGTCGTCCATCACGATCTCGCCGGTGATCGACGCGCGCAAACTCATCTTGCCCTCGATCTTGGGCGCGGTCAGGCCCTTCATGCCTTTTTCCAGCACAAAGCCGCGAATGCTTTCCTGGCCGCCGACCTTGCCGTCAGGGTCCTGCAGCTTGGCCCAGACGATGAAGACGTCGGCGATGGGGCTGTTGGTGATCCACATCTTGGCGCCCTTGAGGATGAAGCCGCCGTCAACGGGTCTGGCGCGCGTCAGCATGCTGGCCGGGTCGGAACCGTGGTTGGGCTCGGTCAGGCCGAAGCAGCCCACCCATTCGCCGGTGGCCAGCTTGGGCAGGTATTTCTGTTTTTGCGCTTCGCTGCCGTAGGCGTTGATGGGGTGCATGACCAGCGAGCTTTGCACGCTGATGGCGCTGCGGTAGCCGCTGTCCACGCGCTCGACCTCGCGCGCCACCAGGCCGTAGCTCACGTAGTTGAGGCCGGCGCAACCGTAGCCTTCAATCGTGGAGCCCAGGAAACCCATGGCACCGGCCTCATTCATGATCTCGCGGTCGAATTTTTCGTGGCGCGCCGCCATCAGCACGCGCGGCTGCAGCTTCTCCTGGCAAAAGGCGTGGGCCGCGTCGGCGATGGCGCGTTCGTCCTCGCTGAGCTGCTCCATGAAGAAGAACGGGTCCTGCCAGTTGAAGGTGGTTTTCATGGGTTGGTGTCTCCGGAAAAGAGGAAATGGCTTGGTTTGCAGTGTAGGGGGCGCGGCTCGGGCACCGGCGGCCATGCGTGATTGTTTGACAAGCATGAATAGTTGTCTAATATCAAATATCGATTCAACGATATAAAAAACATATTCATGGAATTCCGCCACCTCCGCTATTTCCTGGTCCTGGCCGAGGAGCTGCACTTCGGCCGCGCCGCCCGGCGCCTGTCGATTTCGCAGCCGCCGCTGTCGCTCAATATCCAGCAGCTGGAGGCTTCCATAGGCGCGAAGCTGTTCACGCGTAGCAGCAAGCAGGTCACCTTGACGGCCGCGGGCCAGGCTTTTGTGCCGGCGGCGCGCGCCCTGCTGGACCAGGCCGCGCAGGCGGCCGGCCATGCGCGTGACGTGGGCCAGGGCATGGCTGGCAGCCTGGCCATAGGCTTTTCGGGCACCATGCTTTACAGCGGCCTGCCCGCCATCCTGGAGCGCTTCCAGGCCGAGCACCCCTTGCTGCGGCTCACGCTCAAGGAGCTCAGTTCCAGCGAGCAACTGGTGGAGCTGGCGCATGACCGGCTGGACCTGGGTTTTGTGCACACCACGCGCGTGCCGCCCGAACTGTCGCAAATCCTGGTGTCCAGCCAGGCTTTGGTCTGCTGCCTGCCTGCCGGCCATGCACTGGCGCGCAAGCGCTCGCTGTCGCTTTCGGCCTTGCAGGGCCAGCCCTTTGCAGTGGTGTCGCGGGCGGTCTCGCCCGATTACCACGAGCGCATCCTGGCGATCTGCACCGAAGCCGGCTTTTATCCCGAGATGCGCTACGAACTGCGGCATTGGCTCAGCGTGGTCTCGCTGGTGTCGCAGGGCATGGGCGTGGCGCTGGTGCCGGCTGCGCTGCGGCAGTCGGCCATGGCCGGCGCGGCTTTTGTGCCGCTGGATGCGGCCACCACGCCTTACGACACGCATTGCCTGTGGAAAACCGCGCGCGACCACCAGGCGCTGGCGGCTTTTGTCAAGGCGGTGCGCGCGATGGCGCCGGCCGCCGCCCGCTGAAAGACCTTGCGGAAAGTATGTCCACCGCTGGGGGCTCAAAACTGCGACCATGGGGCAGTTCATAGTCTTCAGGAGAACGGCATCAACCCGTATATCTGGTGTGTGGTGGGCGCTCTCTTCGGCGGCGTCGCCTGCTTGCTCGCGGGCACCCGCGAAAAAATCCTTATCCTCGAAAACCTCGGTGTCGGTGTGTTCGGCGCCTATATAGGCGGCGACTTCGTGGCCGCCATCCTGAGCCACGGCAAGACCAACGACACGGTGTTCAGCATGGGCTCGCTGGGCCTGGCCGTCACCGGTGCCGTCACGGCGCTGGTGCTGTTGCGGCTGATGCGCCGCGCCGTCGGCCCCATGCACCGCAGCAAGGGCCCGCGCCGCCGCGGTTGAGCCTGTGCCGGGCAAGGGCAAGCGAGCCGGCCGCGGCAGTTGTGCGGCCTGCGGCGTAAGATTTCCGCTCATTTCACGACCAACGGTTTTCAGCGGAGATAGCCATGTCCTCATCCCTTCAAACCATCACCCTGGGCGGTGGCTGCTTCTGGTGCACGGAGGCGGTCTACGTCAAGGTGCGCGGCGTCACCGACGTCGAATCGGGCTACAGCAACGGCCAGGCCGCGCGGCCCAGCTATGAGGAAGTCTGCACCGGCCGCACCGGCAGCAACGAGGTGGTCAAGCTGACCTACGACCCGGCCGAGATCACGCTCAAGGAAATCCTCGAGATCTTTTTTGTGATCCACGACCCGACCAGCCTGAACCGTCAGGGCAATGACGCCGGCACGCAGTACCGCAGCGGCATTTACTACTCGACGCCCGAGCAGAAGGAAGTCATAGACGACTTCATACGCCAGGCCAGCCAGGACAAGCTTTTCGGCAAGCCCATCGTCACCGAGGTGCTGCCGGTGGAAAATTACTGGCCGGCCGAGGCCTACCACCAGGACTATTTCGAGAACAACCCCAACCAGGGTTATTGCGCTTTTGTGGTGGGCCCCAAGGTCGAGAAATTCCGCAAGACTTTTGCCTCGCGGGTGAAGGACTGAGCGTTGTCTATCCGCAGATGAATCTGCGGATAAAAATGATCAGCGTGTGAGCCGGGTCGGCCTTAGACCCGCCGCTGCGCGAAGTAAAACCATTCCTGGCCGACTTCGCCGCGCGGATTCGGAAACACCACAAAGCCGTCGGCCGGCGCGGTGACGGCTTCGCCGCCGTGCCGCATGCCTATGGCTTCGCCGGCCTTCACCGCGTCAAAGCTGCGCCATTCGCGGGTGAAGCTGTCGCCCGCATGCTCGCGGTCCATCACATCGACCAGGCGCAGGATTTCGCGCTCCATGGGCACCGGCGCGGCGGGCTGCGCGATCAAGCCCAGCAAGCCCAGGGTCTGCAAAATCGCGTAGCGCGCCACCAGCACCGCCTGCGGGTCTTCGTGCTGGCCGCATTCCAGTGTCACGCCGTAGCCGCCGCGCGAGCGCATGTACTCGGTTGTGCCCACGCCGTAATTCGGGTCGGTCACCAGGCTTTGGGCGCGGCTGGCCCCGCCTGCTTCGGCCGCCGCCGAGCGCCGCTTCACGCCGCGCGCATAGGTCTCCAGCCAGCCTTCGACGATGCGGTGCGGCCCGGTGTGCAGCGCCAGCTGCATTTCATCGGCTGCATGGGAGAAGGGCTCCAGCGCACCGTGGTTGTTCTGCGGCCCGATCATCACAAAGGGCGCGCCGCCGGTGTGGAAGGAGTGCAGGTCCAGCAGCACATCGTGCGCATCCAGCAGCGGGCACAGCACATTGGCGATGCGGTCCTCGAAATCCTGCGGTATCGCGCTGGGCGCCATGTTGCGGTTGAGGTTGCGCTCGCCCATGCGCTGCTTGAGGCTGTAGGCCAGCGGGTTGGTCACTGGCACAAAGGTCACGGTGCCGCGTTCTATGGCCAGCGCACCGCCGTCGATTTCCTCGAGCAGTTGCGTGATGGCGCGCGTGCCGCAGGTTTCGTTGCCGTGCACGGCGCCGGTGACCAGCAGCCGCGGGCCGGGGGCCAGGCCGTGGTAGGTGTGGGCGCGCAGGTGGGTGGGGTATTTGGGGGACATGAGTGTTACCGTGAGGTGAATGGGTGGAGCGCCGGGCGTGCGCGTTCATAGGAGGTTATAGCGCAGCGCCGGTTTGTGCCGCCGTTGGCGGTATACATTAGCCTCCATCGTGGTCAGGCATCGCGCGATGCGGCACAAAAAACCGGCGAAAAGCCCTTCTTAAGAATTCCGCATGCACGCTGTTTGCAAAACCCTGTTCCTGGCGCTGCTCATAGGCCTGGTGCTGTTTGTCCTGGCCTTCGGCACGCCGGTTCTCAGCATGTTCACCTCGGCCAAGGTGCTGGAGTGGGCGGGCTGCTCCTCGGCCGGCTTTGACAACCCGGCCATACGTTGCGGCTACGGTGGCGGCGGCGTGGTCAGTGAGCGCTTCGGCCCGCTCAGCTACTGGTTCACGACCTTGCTGGCGCCGTATTTCCTGGTCAAGCATTTTTGGGATGTGCTGCTGGGCTGGCTGGTCTTGATTGCACTGTTCGGCGGACTGGCCACGGCCAACGGCAAGGGTAAGCCTGCGGCGAGACGGGCGGGCGCTTGGCCGGATACGCGGCCTGAAAGCTGAGCCCGTTTCGGCTGCTTTACACAAAGCAGGATTGGAAAGGGCGTAATTGCGGTAATAATGCAACTCGATTGCGTTAATTGAAATCCGCAGCACTACGCACCCCATGACCGACCGTCCGTCCGATCCCATAGACACCTTGCTGTCCGCCCACGGCCTGCGCCGCACCGCGGCGGCGCGACTGGTGCTGGGTTGGCTGCTGGCGCATCCTGACACCAGCTATACCCATGCGCAGCTGCAGGCGGCGCTGGCCGGCGACGCCGAGGAGGCTCTGGACCGCGTCACGCTGTACCGCCTGATAGACCGGCTCACGCAGGTGGGGTTGTTGCTGTGCCGGGTCGATGCCAAACGTGTGCGGCGCTACCAGGCCATGCCCAGCAGCGTGCATGCGATCCCGCATTTTGAATGCCAGAGCTGCCACCGCGACAGCCCGCTGGACGGCGCATTCTCGGGGGCTTTAAAAGCCAACGCCAACGACCTGGAGCGCGCCGCGCAGACCGCGCTGGAAGCCTTGAAAGCCCTGGGCTACCAGGGCATGAGCATGGATTTCGCGGTGCGCGGCGTGTGCGCCGACTGCGCGAGCACCGCACCGGGCGCGGCCTCTTCATGATCAGCACGCGCGAGCTTGTTTACCGCTATGCGGGCGGCCCCGAACTGCGCTTCGAGGACGTGGACGTGGCCCAGGGCGGCGTGCTGCTGCTGCGCGGTGCGTCGGGTTCGGGCAAGTCGACCTGGCTGGCGCTAGCCGCTGGCTTGCTGGCGCCCGCTGACGGTGAGATCACGGTGGCGGGCCAGGCCATGCAGGCGCTGGGCAAGGTCGCGGGCGATGCCTGGCGCGCCGCCACCATTGGTTTTTTGCCGCAAAAACTGCATTTGAGCGCCGCGCTCACGGTGCACGGCAACCTGGCTATGGCGCAGTGGGCCGCGGGCCGGCCGGCCGACGAAGCCGGCATCGCCGAAGCGCTGGCCGCGCTGGATGTAGCGGCGCTGGCGCAGCGCAAGCCGGCGCAGCTCTCGGGCGGCCAGGCGCAGCGTGTGGCGCTGGCGCGCGCGGTGCTGCTCAAGCCCCAGGTGATCCTGGCCGACGAACCGACGGCCAGCCTGGACGACGAGGCCGCCGCGGCCTCGCTGGACTTGCTGCGGGCCACGGCGCGGCGGCAGGGCGCGACGCTGGTGATTTCCACGCACGATGCCCGCGTGGCGGAATTTTTCAAAGACGAAAAAGGCCTCAAGGCCTTGCAGCTTGGGCGCCGCCAGCCATGAAGACCATCGCATTCGCCTGGCGCTACCTGTGGTCGCGTCCGCTGGCCGCGGCGCTGAACCTGCTGTTGCTCACGCTGGGGCTGGCGTCCATCACCTTCCTGCTGCTGGTGGGCCACCAGATCAACCAGGCTTTTGACCGCGACCTGGCCGGCATCGACGTGGTGGTGGGTGCCAAAGGCAGCCCCATGCAGCTGATTCTTTCGGGGGTGTTCCACCTCGATGTGCCGACCGGCAATGTGCCGCTGGCCGCGGTGAAGGAACTCGAAAAACACCCGCAGGTCGCCAAGATCATTCCGATCAGCCTGGGCGACAGCTTTCGCGGCTTTCGCATTGTGGGCACCACGCCCGACTACATCAGCCACTACGAAGCGCAGCTGGCCGAGGGCACGCTGTGGGCCAAGCCCATGCAGGCGGTGATAGGCGCGCAGGTGGCGCGGCAGACCGGCCTGAAAGTGGGCGACAGCTTCACCGGCACGCACGGCCTGGGCGGCGGGGGCGAGGAGCACAAGCTCAGCCCCTATGTGGTGTCCGGCGTGCTGGCGCCCAGCCGCACGGTGCTGGACCGCCTGGTGCTGACGGCCACCGAATCGGTCTGGCAGGTGCATGAGACCGACACGGCGCTGGACGACGACGACCGCAAGGTGCTGGAGGAAGACCGCGAAATCACGCTGGCGCTGATCCAGTACAAAACGCCGCTGGCGGCGGTGACCTTCCCGCGCTACATCAACAGCAGCACCGAGATGCAGGCCGCCGCGCCGGCGCTGGAGATCACGCGCCTGCTCAGCATGGTGGGCGTGGGCACCGAGGTGCTGCGCGCGCTGGCCGGCGTGCTGTTGCTCACGGCGGGCCTGAGCGTCTTCATCGCGCTCTGGGGCGCGGTGCGCGAGCGCCGGGCCGACCTGGCGCTGCTTCGCATGCTGGGCGCGCCGCCGGGCAAGGTGGCCGGCCTGCTGCTGTGCGAAGCCTTGTGGCTGGCCTTGCTGGCCACGGTGCTGGGCGTGCTGGCGGGTCAGGGGCTGACAGCCTTGCTGGGCTGGGCGCTGCAGCTGGAAAAATCCGTGTTGATCGGCGCCGTGTCCTGGCCGGTCGAACTGGTAAGCGTGCCGGTACTGGCCCTGGGGGTGGCGCTCGCGTCCGCGCTGCTGCCCGCCTGGGAGGCCTACCGGGTCAGTGTGTTTGAACTTCTCCAATCAAGGTAACTTTTATGCCAAGCCTTCGTCTCGTCCAGCAATTCCTCAAGTTCTCGCCCGTCCTGGGCGGCGTGGCCGCGCTGGCCCTGAGCGCCACTTTTTCGCTGGCTCATGCTCAGCACAGCGACAAGGAAACCAAGGAAGACATCCAGCGCCACCGCGCCATGGCCGCCGCCCACGAAGCCGCGGCCAAGTGCCTGGAGTCGGGTAAAAAAGACGAGGTTTGCGAAAAAGAGCTGCAAGCCGCTTGCAAAGGGCTGGCCGTCGGCAAATACTGCGGCATGAAACACGTTCATTGAGCCCGGCGAACCGTCCAGGCCTGAACCGCTGCCACCCCTGCAGGAGTCCCGCATGAACCCCATCCTTCGCAATCGCCTGGGCCGCGCCTTCGCGCTGGCCTGCGGCTTGTCCCTCGCGGCCGCAGGCCTGCAGGCGCAGACCCTGTCTTCGCCGGTGGCGGGCGGCGCCAAGCCGGCTGCAGCTGCCGCGGGCCCGGGTTTTGACCTGCCGGTGGGCCAGGGTGCGGGCGTGCATGGCGCCAACAGCCCGTTTCCGCCGCTTTCGGCCCGCAACGATGTGGTGCCCTGGTCGGTGCTGACGGCGGTGAAAACCAAGAACGAGAAAAACCGCATCCTGCCGGTCTTCACCCTGGACCAGATGGCGCTGAACCAGAAAACCCAGCGCATCCAGGGTTTCATGATGCCGCTGGACCCCGGCGAAAAACAAAAACATTTTCTGCTGTCCTCGGTGCCATTGACCTGCGCCTTCTGCCTGCCGGGCGGGCCCGAGAGCATGGTCGAGGTCAAGACCAAGACGCCGGTGAAATACAGCATGGAGCCGGTGGTGGTGGAAGGGCGTTTCCTGGTCTTGAACGACGACGCCTACGGCCTCTACTACCGCATCACGGATGCCACCAGCGTCAAATAAGCGCCGGGGTTCAGGTTCCGCCGGGGCCCTGGCCTGGCTGCTGGCCGCCTCGTTTTTATTTGCGCAATTGCTGGGGCTGATGCATGGCGTGGTGCATGGCCCGCAGGCGCATCTGCATTCGCATGCCCATGCGCACCAGGACAGCCATCACCCTGAACACGCCGCGCCGGCGCATGCCGAAGAGCCGGCTGAGGGAGGCTGGCTGGCCTCGCTGTTTGCCTCGCATGACGGCGATTCGGACTGCCGGCTGTTCGACCAGGCCAGCCACGGCCAGGCGGCGCCTGCGCTGCCCATGCTGAGCCTGCCACTGGTGCTCTCCAACGCAGTTTTTGATATCTCCCGCGGCGAAGCGCTCGCCCGCTGGGCAGCGCTGTTTGACGCGCGCGGCCCGCCTTTCCCTCGCTGAATCTCCCTCCATTTGTTGTGTGCCGGCCGCCAGGCCAGGGCGCAGCTTTGCCCTTTTTGATTTTTCCCGATTCAGTGAGTCACCATGAAACCACCTTTTATCAGCCGCGTGCTCTGCGCCGCGGCAACGCTTTCTTGCGGCCTGGCGAATGCCCAAGCCACAGCCCCCGCACCAGCTACCTCCCCCAGCCTCAAGGAAGTCACTGTGACCGGCAACCCGCTGGGCACATCGGACCTGATCGCGCCGGCCGCGCAGTACTCGGGCACCGGGCTCTTGCTGCGCAGCAAAACCACGCTGGGTGAAACGCTGGACGGCGTGCCCGGCGTGAGCAGCACCTACTTCGGGCCCAACGCCAGCCGGCCCATCATCCGCGGGCTGGACGGCGACCGCATCCGCATCCTGGGCAACGGCGGTACGACGCTGGATGCCTCCAGCCTGAGCTACGACCATGCCGTCACCAGCGACCCGATCAGCATCGAACGCGTCGAGGTGCTGCGCGGCCCCGGCGCCTTGCTTTACGGCGGCAGCGCCGTGGGCGGCGTGGTCAACGTGATCGACAACCGCATCCCGCGCGAGCCGCTGTTCGATGAAAAAGGCGGCGTGGGCGGCAAGGTCGACCTGGGTCTGGCCAGCGGCAACCGCGAAAAAAGCAGCGGCGTGCTGCTCGAAGGCGGCAACAACCGTTATGCCCTGCATGTGGATGTGTTCAACCGCGAGACCGGCGACGTGAAAGTGCCCACCGACCTGGCCTGCGGCAAGGGCGGCTTGAACATCATCACCAACCGTATTTGCAACTCCGACAGCAAGGTCCACGGTGGCGCGGCCGGCGGTTCGGTGTTTTTTGACCACGGCTACCTGGGCGCGTCGGTCAGCACCTACCGCAGCAACTACGGCACGGTGGCCGAGGACGACGTGACGATTGACATGAAGTCAAACCGCGTGGCGCTGGAGGGCGAACTGCGCGACCTGGGCGGTTTTATCCGGAGCGTGAAGGGCCAGCTGAGCCATACCGATTACCAGCACACCGAATTCGAAGGCCCCAACCCGGGCACGGTGTTCAAGAACAAGGGTAGTGATGTGCGGCTGGAGGCGCGCCACGCGCGTATCGGAAACTTCGACGGCCTGGTCGGCTTCCAGGCCGAGAACAACCGTTTCTCGGCCGACGGCGCCGAGGCCTTTGCGCCCTACAGCAAGACCGCGCAGAACGCCGTGTTCGCTTACGAGGAATACGCTACAAGCTGGGGCAAGCTGAGTTTTGGCGGGCGGCTGGAGTCGGTGAAAGTGGAATCGCTGGGCAATCCGCTGGTGGCGCGTTTTGCGCCTTTGACGCGCGACTTCACGCCGCACAGCTATGCGCTGGGCGCCTTGTGGAATGCGGCGCCGGGCTGGCAGCTGACCAGCAACCTGGCGTACACCGAACGCGCGCCCAAGGACTATGAACTCTTCGCCCAGGGCCCGCACGTGGCGACCAAGGCCTGGGAAACCGGCGACCCGACGTTGGGCAAGGAAAAATCGACCAGCCTGGACCTGGGCGCCAACTGGAAGTCGGGGGCCAACAGCTTCAGCGCCAATGCCTATGTGCACCGCTTCAAGAACTACATAGGCCTGCTGGCCACGGGCAACCAGTACGGGCAGGAAGACGGCGCGCTGAACCCGGCCGACCTGGACGGCGACGGCGTGGACGACAACAACCCGGACAACCAGTTGCTACCGGAGTTCGCCTATACCGGCGTGCGCGCGCGTTTTGTGGGCCTGGAAGCGAGCGGCAACATCCGCCTGCTCGAAGGCGCGTCCAGCGTGGACCTGGCCCTGCGCGGTGATGTGGTGCGGGCCACCAACCTCAGCAACGGCCAGCCGCTGCCGCGCATCGCGTCCGCGCGTGTGGGCGCCAGCCTCATCTGGGCCAGCGGGCCCTGGGGCAGCAGCATAGGCTTTGACCATTCCATGGCGCAAAACCGCGTGGCCGACGGCCAGCGCGCGACCCCGGCCTACACGCTGTGGAACCTGGCCGCCACCTACCGCATGAAGGCCGGCGCCAGCAACATCCTCTGGTATGCCAAGGTCGACAACCTGACCAACCAGTTGGCCTATAGCGCGGCTTCGGTGCTGACGACCACGGCGTTCCCGAAGGCGCCGCTGCCGGGGCGCCGCTTGAAGGTGGGCATGCAGCTGGCGTTTTAAGCGACAGCCGGGAGCGGAGGGCCGGGGACGGCACGCTAAGATTGCGGCAATGAACCCGTTGGTCTTTGAGTCCCTGTTCCCGGTTGTGCTGTTGATTGCCGCGGGCTTTTTTGCCGGCCGGGCGCAGTGGATCAGGGCCAATGCCATCAAGGACCTGTCCAACCTGATCTTTCTGCTGCTCACGCCGGCGCTGCTGTTTCGCACCATGAGCCGGGTGCGTGTCGAGCAGCTGGATTTCAAGCCGGTGCTGGCCTATTTCCTGGCGGTCATCGTGCTGTTCGGCGGCACCCTGCTGGTGCAGGGCTTTAACCGCCGCGCCGCCGTGCTGGCGCTGGCCAATACTTTTTCCAACACCGTGATGATAGGCATCGCGCTGATAGGCCTGATGTACGGGCCCCAGGGACTGGTGACGCTGTTCACGCTGGTGTCCGTGCACTCGCTGGTGCTGCTGACCAGCGCCACGGTGGTGCTGGAGCTCGCGGTGGCCCATGAACAAAAGCTGGGCACCAGCGACGAGGTGACCCGCGCGCCGCGGCATCCGGTGGCCACCGTGATGATGGCCGTGAAAAACGCGCTGCTGCACCCGGTGCCGCTGCCCATCATCGCCGGCCTGCTGTTCGCGCAGACCGGTTTCACGATTCCCGCCGTCGTCGACAAGCCGCTGGAGCTCATGGCCAGCGCCTTCGGCCCGCTGGCCCTGGTGTTGGTCGGCGTGACCCTGGCCAACACCCGCGTGGGCGAGCACTGGCGCCAGGCGCTGGCACTGGCCGGGGTGAAGAATCTGCTGCACCCGCTGCTGGTGTTCGGCCTGTGCCGGCTGCTGGGCGTGGGCGGCGTGCCCATGTCGGTGATGGTGGTGGCCTCGGCCCTGCCGATAGGCGCCAATGTGTTTTTGTTTTCCCAGCGCTACAAGGTCGCCGAAGAGCTGATCACCGCCAGCGTGGTGGTGTCCACCGCGCTGGCCCTGGTCACGCTGACCGTGGTGCTGATTCTGGTCGGCCATTTCGGCTGACACCTGTCCCGGAGTCCTTTGATGCAATTCCTCCAGTCATTGCCGGTGTCGGCGCAGACCATAGGCCTGCTGCTGCTGTCCAACATCTTCATGACCTTCGCCTGGTACGGCCACCTGAAGAACCTCGCGACCTCGCCCTGGTACATCGCCGCCCTGATCAGCTGGGGCATCGCGCTGTTTGAATACCTGCTGCAGGTGCCCGGCAACCGCATAGGCTTCACCCAGTTCAGCGTGGGCCAGCTCAAGATCATGCAGGAGGTCATCACCCTCAGCGTGTTCGTGCCCTTCGCGGTGTTTTACCTGAACGAGCCGCTCAAACTCGACTATCTTTGGGCGGCGCTGTGCATGGTGGGCGCGGTCTACTTCATCTTTCGCAGCGCTTGATAGAACAGCGTTTTTAAAGCCAGCATGAGCCGCGGGACTGGCTTTGCCAGACCGCAGGCGGGCGGCCCCCTCGGGGGGCAGGGAGCTACACGAAGTGAGCGACCGTGGGGGCAAGGTAAACTTCTGGTTGTTACAAAAACGTCATATTTTTGACTTACTTCCTGAGGAATAGACATGCTGTTTGGCAAATTGCTGCCGCGTGAAGGCAATTTTTTCGAGATGTTCAACCAGCATGCTGAACGCATCGTGGAGGCGGCGCATGCTTTTTCCAAGCTGGTCGCCAACTACAGCGACGTGGAAAAGCGCGAAGCCTTCAACCGTGAAGTCGACCACGCCGAGCGCGCCGCCGACCGCATCACGCATGAAGTCAACCGCGCGCTGCACAGGACCTTCATCACGCCGATAGACCGCGAGCAGATCCACAAGCTCATCAACACCATGGACGACGTCGCCGACCTGATCCAGGACTCGGCCGAGACCATGGCGCTGTACGACGTGCGCCACATGACCGAAGACATCGTGCGGCTGACCGATCTCAGCGTCAAATGCTGCGAACGCCTGCAGGACGCGGTGGCGCTGATCGAAAAGGTCAGCGATGCCGCGACGGCCGAAGCCGCGCTCAAGACCTGCGAGGAAATCGACAAGCTCGAATCCGACGCCGACCGTGTGATGCGCTCGGCCATGAGCCGGCTGTTCCGCGAGGAGCCCGACGTGCGCGAGGTCATCAAGCTCAAGGCGGTCTACGAACTGCTCGAAACCATCACCGACAAGTGCGAGGATGTGGCCAACCTGATCGAGGGCATCGTCCTCGAGAACTCCTGATCGCGGGCGCCTGAATCATGCAAACCGTACAGGCCGCCCTGTGGGTGGTGTTCCTGCTGGTCTTTCTGGCCATCGCCTTCGACTTCATGAACGGCTTTCATGACGCGGCCAATTCGATCGCCACGGTGGTGTCGACGGGCGTGCTCAAGCCGGGGCAGGCGGTGCTGTTCGCCGCCTTCTTCAACTTCCTCGCCTTTTTCATCTTCCACCTGAGCGTGGCGGCGACCATAGGCAAGGGCATCGTCGCGCCCGGGGTGGTCGACACCCATGTGGTGTTCGGCGCGCTGACGGGCGCGATCACCTGGAACATCGTCACCTGGTTTTACGGCATTCCCAGCAGTTCCTCGCATGCGCTGATTGGCGGCATCGTCGGGGCCGTGATTGCCAAGGCCGGCGCCAGCGCGCTGATCGCCTCGGGCGTGTTCAAGGTGGTGGCCTTTATTTTTGTGTCGCCCCTGCTGGGCTTTTTGCTGGGCTCGCTGATGATGGTGGCGGTGGCCTGGGTTTTCCGCCGCGCCACGCCCTCGCGGGCCGACCGCTGGTTCCGCCGGCTGCAGCTGGTGTCCGCGGGCGCCTACAGCCTGGGCCACGGCGGCAACGACGCGCAGAAAACGGCCGGCATCATCTGGCTGCTGCTAATCGCCGCGACCAGCAGCAATGTGCAGGGCCTGCCGGTCTGGATGATGGCGACCACCGAGCACCTGCCGGTCTGGGTGGTCATCGTCTGCTACATCGCCATCGGCTTCGGCACCATGTTCGGCGGCTGGCGCATCGTGAAAACCATGGGCCAGAAAATCACCAAGCTCAAGCCCGTGGGCGGCTTTTGCGCCGAAACCGGCGGTGCGCTGACGCTGTTCCTGGCGACGGCTCTGGGCATTCCGGTTTCCACCACGCACACCATCACCGGCGCCATCGTGGGCGTAGGTTCCACGCAGCGCGCCTCGGCCGTGCGCTGGGGTGTGGCCGGCAACATCGTCTGGGCCTGGATTTTTACGATCCCGGCCTCGGCTTTCGTGGCCGCGGTCGCGTACTGGGTCAGCCTGCAGGTGTTCTGAAGCACCCCCGTCCGGGCTCACTTCGTGTAGCCCGTTCCCCCCCTCAAGGAGGCGGCGCCAGCGGCCCGGCAAAGCCGGTTCCGCGGCCCCAGCTTGCACGAGCCCGCTGATTGGGCTTACTGAACTCTTAAGCCAGCGCGGGGGCTCTATCTACTGCGATATTTTCTTGGCCTCTTCGACCTGGTATTCGAAGTAGCGCTGGAAGCTGAAGACGATGCTGGACATCAGTGAAATCGTGCCGAACAGCAGGGCGAACACCACCGCGCCTATGGTCAGCCAGTTGGTGTTGCCGGCTTTGGTTTCCGGCGCGGCTGCGTTGTGCAGCGCGTTCCATTTGTCGGTCGACATCAGGCCGTAGTAAATCGCGGTCAGCGCCGTGCCAGCCAGGGTGAAACCCAGCAGGGGAATCAGCACCCAGGCCAGGTGGTCGTCCTGGCCGTACATCCGCACACGCTCCACGCCCCACCAGCCCAGCGCCGCGACGATGGGATGCAGCCAGGCCCAGACGTCGCCCAGGCCGAACAGGTAAAGGCGGTGGATGCCGAGCTGGCCGCCTATGAAGGCCAGCCAGGCGGCGAGGGTTTTGTTTTTCGGGGCTTTGGAGGAGGACGCTGTAGCGGTTTGCATGCGGCGATTATGCGGCGGGCGGCTCGGGTGGCGGCTGGGTGTCGCCTGCGCCCAGGACTTTTTCCATGATGACGATGTCGCGCCAGGCGCCAAACTTCCAGCCGCAGGAGCGGACGGTGCCGACCTCGGTGAAGCCGAGCGCGCGGTGCACGCCCACCGAGCCGGCGTTGGCCGAGTCGCCTATCACGGCCATGGCCTTGCGTATGCCGACGGCTTCAAACCGCGCCAGCAGCTCGGCCAGCAGGGCGCGGCCCAGGCCTTTGCGGTGCAGCCCGGGCGCCAGGTAGATCGAATCTTCCACCGAAAAGCGGTAGGCCGGACGCGGCTTGAACCAGTTGCCGTAGGCAAAACCGGCGATGTCCCCGTCCTGCTCGGCGACCAGGTAGGGCAGGCCCTTGGACAGCACGTCGGCCCGGCGGGCCGCCATGTCGGCCGCACTGGGCGGCTCGGTTTCAAAGGTTCCCGTGCCGTGCAGCACGTGGTGGCCGTAAATGGCGGTGATGGCGGGAATGTCCTGGTCGCGGCTGGGGCGTATGAGGGGCATGGGGGCTGCGCTTGGCGGGTGAAGGGTGGGGGAAGGACGGGGGGAAAGGGCGAATTTCCGGTAAAACCGTCCGGCAGGCTATAATCTCAGGCTTTGCAGCAATTCGCTGGCCGGGTGGCCATGTCGTGTGTCTCAAGCGCTGCAGAACATTGGGGTAACTACTTTACCGGTAAGCCCCACCACCCGAAGGATAAATCATGGTCGTCATTCGACTTGCACGCGGCGGTTCCAAGCACCGTCCTTTTTTCAATATTGTTGTGGCTGACAAGCGCGTCCGCCGCGACGGCCGTTTCATCGAGCGCATCGGTTTTTACAACCCGATCGCCACCGGTGGCGAAGAAGGCCTGCGCATTGCGCAAGACCGCCTGACCCACTGGATCGGCGTGGGCGCACAGCCGTCCCCGACCGTGCTGCGCCTGGTCAAGCAAGGCGCCGCCAAGGCCGCCTGAGATCCCCGAAGCTTTTAACCCAAGTTTCGATGCAGCCCGGCCTCTCGCCGTCCGCGGGCTTGACACCTTCAAGCCTGCCGGACGACGCCGTTGAAGTCGGGCGCATCCTGGATGCCTGGGGCGTCAAAGGCTGGGTGAAAATCCTGCCGCACAGCTCCGATCCGGAAGCGCTTTTCGCGGCCAAATCCTGGTTTTTGCAGGCGCCCGACGCCAAATTTCGCCCGGGTTTCACCGTGTTTTCCGGCACCGTCACGCTCAGCGTGGACGAGGCCAAGGTTCACTCCGATTCCGTGGTCGCCAAGTTCGCCGGCCTGGACGACCGCAATGCCGCCGAGGCCTTGCGCGGCGCCCGCATCTTTTTGCCGCGCAGCAGCTTTCCCGCCGCCTCCAAGGACGAGTACTACTGGGTCGATTTGATCGGCCTGAAAGTGATCAACCGCGAAGGCGTTGACCTGGGCCTGGTGCGCGACCTGATGGCCACCGGCCCGCATTCCGTGCTGTGCGTCGAGTACCCTGTCCAGCAGGAGGGCGGCAGCAGTGGCACCGCCGAACGCATGATTCCCTTTGTCTCGGTCTATGTCGACGCCGTCGATATCGCCGGCAAATGCATCACCGTGGACTGGCAGCCCGACTACTGAGGCCTGCCTCTTTCCGAGGTCCTTTTCGGGGCCTTTCCAGGTCGATTTCCCCTCGGCGCCCGGCTCGCGCAAAATAGCCTTCCCATGCGCTTTGACCTGATCACCCTGTTTCCCGAACTTTTTGCGCCTTTCCTGGCCAGCGGCGTCACGCGCCGTGCCTATGAATCGGGGCTGGTGGAGGTCAAGCTCTGGAACCCCCGCGATTTTGCCGATGGCAATTACCGCCGGGTGGACGACCGGCCTTTTGGCGGCGGCCCGGGCATGGTGATGATGGCCGAGCCGCTCGCCTTGTGCCTCGAAGCCATACTGGCCGACCGTGCCGCCGCCGGCGCACCCAAGGTGCCGACGGTGCTGTTTTCGCCGGTAGGCAAGACGCTGGATCATGCCGGCGTCGAAAGCTGGTCGGCCGGCGCGGGCGCCGTGCTGGTCTGCGGCCGCTACGAGGGGCTGGACCAGCGCTTTATCCAGACGCATGTGGACCTGCAGATCAGCCTGGGCGACTTTGTGCTGTCGGGCGGGGAAATCGCCGCCATGGCCCTGCTGGACGCGGTGGCCCGCCTGCAGCCCGGCGTGCTCAACGACGAGGGCAGCCACCAGCTCGACAGCTTCAACCCGGCGCTCGACGGGCTGCTCGACTGCCCCCACTACACGCGGCCCGAAAGCTGGCGCGGCCAGCCTGTGCCGACCACCCTGATGTCGGGAAACCACGCCCATATCGAGCGTTGGCGGCGTGAGCGGCGGCTGGCTTTGACGCAGCACGAACGCCCCGAATTGGTGCAAAAAGCGCGTGAGAGTGGCCATTTGAGCGAAAGCGACGAGGCTTTTCTGGCCGATCTGCTTGAAAACCCCGACAAGGACGCTTGAGAAAAGCCCTGGCTTGCTATAATCAAAGGCTTTTCGATCCTCTGGCGGCCACTGCAACCATCTGAATCATCTTTGGGTGAATCCATGGATTTGCGGTCTTTAGCGTAGCGCGTGCATGAACGAAAAAGTTAGATGGAAAAATCATGAATCTGATCCAGACCCTCGAGCAGGAAGAAATTTCCCGCCTCAACAAGACCATCCCCGCATACGCTCCTGGCGACACCGTCATCGTGAGCGTGAACGTGGTTGAAGGCAACCGCAAGCGTGTGCAGGCTTTCGAAGGCGTGGTGATTGCCAAGCGCAATCGCGGCCTGAACTCCAGCTTCATCGTCCGCAAGATATCCAATGGCGAAGGCGTCGAGCGCACCTTCCAGGTGTACAGCCCGCTGATCGCCAAGATTGAAGTCAAGCGCCGCGGTGATGTGCGTCGCGCCAAGCTGTACTACCTGCGCAGCCGCAGCGGCAAATCCGCACGTATCAAGGAAAAGCTGGGCGCCTGATCTGCCGGTCCGGCCCGGCCGGACCCAGGGCAGCCCCAACAGCCCCTTTAAAAAAGCCGCTCACCGAGCGGCTTTTTTTATGCCCCGGGCCCCAAGCCAACAACCCACAGCCCCACGCCGACGTGCTCCATGAACTCCTTCAAGCCGCTGCCCAAGTTTGATCCGCGCAGCATCCCAGTGCTGGGCATTGACGACCACCTGGCGGGCGTGCCGCTGGACCGGCTGTCGCCGCAGGCCCTGCGCGAGCGTTTCCGGCACCCGCCGGTCTGGACACCCGAGCACAGCGTCGAGAAAAAATTCACCGACCGCACGCCGGCGCTGGCGGCTGTCCTGGTGCCGCTGGTCATGCGCGATGAAGTGACCTTGCTGCTGACCGAGCGCACCACCAACCTCTCCACGCATTCCGGCCAGGTGGCCCTGCCGGGCGGCCGCACCGACGACACCGACCGCGATGCGGTCGACACCGCCTTGCGCGAAGCCCACGAGGAAATCGGCCTGCCGCGCGGCCATGTGGAAGTGCTGGGCACCTTGCCCACCTACGTCACGGGAACGGCCTTCATCATCACGCCGGTGGTGGCGCTGGTGAAGCCCGGCTTCGCGCTGCAACCCAACCCCGGCGAGGTTGCCGACGTGTTCGAGGTGCCGCTGGGCTACCTGATGAACCCGGCCCACCATCGCCGCCACGAGATGGAGTTCGACGGTGTTATCCGGCAATGGCTGTCCATGCCCTACTCCGACCCCTCTAGCGAAGCAGACAGCGGCGAAGCCAGGGAGCGCTACATCTGGGGCGCGACTGCCGGCATGCTGCGCAACCTCTATCGCTTTCTAGCTGCGTAACACCCCCGTCCAGGCTCACTGCGTGTAGCCTGTTCCCCCCTCGAAGGGGGCGGCGCCTGCGGTCTGGCAAAGCCAGCCCCGCGGCCCCCGCTGGTAATGCCGCCTGAATTCTTCAACCCAGCATGAGCCGCGGAACCGGCTTTGCCGGGCCGCAGGCGGGCGGCCCCCTCGGGGGGCAGCGCATTACACGAAGTGAAAAGCGTGGGGGCCCGTCTCAGCGTGGGGGCCGGATATGATTCACGCATGAGCTTTCTCGCCGTTTTGTTTGCACTCATCATCGAACAGGCCCGGCCGCTGGCCCGCGGCAACTGGGTTCATGCAGGCTTTCGCGGATGGGCGCGCTGGACCAACCGCAGCCTGGACGCCGGCAAACCCCAGCACGGCTGGATCGCCTGGACGGTCGCCGTCATCGTGCCGGCGCTGGTCACCATGCTGATCCATTGGCTGCTCTGGAACATCAACGTCGTGCTGGCCTTTGCCTGGAGCGTGGCGATTCTTTATGTCACGCTGGGTTTTCGCCAGTTCAGCCACTACTTCACCGACATACGCGACGCGCTCGACGACGGCGACGAGGCCACGGCGCGCGAGTTGCTCGCGCAGTGGCGCCAGGTGGACGCCAGCGAACTGCCGCGCAGCGAAATCGTGCGCCACGTGATCGAGTATTCGGTGCTGGCCGCCCACCGCCATGTGTTCGGCGTGCTGGCCTGGTTTTCCGTGCTGGCCGCGCTGGGCCTGGGCCCCGCGGGCGCGGTGCTCTACCGCATGAGCGAATTCGTCTCGCGCTACTGGGCCTACAAGCGCAAAACCGCGGCCGCAGCGGGCGAGGGCGCCAGCATGGCGCTGCAACTGGCCGCCAGCCGCGCCTGGGGCGTGATCGACTATGTGCCGGCGCGCGTCACTTCGCTGGGTTTTGCGGTTGTCGGCAGTTTTGAGGACGCCATCGACGCCTGGCGCAACTACACGCAGCGCTTTGCGGCCAATGCGCCGGCCGCTGCCGAGAACCGCAACGACGGCATCATCCTGGCCGCCACCTCCGGCGCCGTGAACGTGCGCCTGGGCGGAGAGGCGCTCAAGGCCACGTTCTCGCCCAACACCTCCCAGGGTTTCCAGGCCGGCGGGCTGGACTCGGAAGACAGCATCGCCACCGAGGCCACGCCGGGCCGCGAACCCGAAATCGCGCACCTGCGCAGCATCGTGGGGCTGGTGTGGCGCTCCGTGGTGCTGTGGATGGTGCTGCTGGCCTTGCTGACCCTGGCCCGACTGCTGGGTTAAGCGGCGCAGCAGCCCGGCAGGCTGCCGGGGGTCAATAGCGGCTCTGCGAAAGCTCCGCAAACAACTCGGTGTACAGCCGGTACCGGTTGGCGCTGATGCTGCTCGGGTGGTCGCTTGCATTCACCTCGGCAATCACGCCGCAGCCCGGCTCATGCAGGTGGGTGCAGTTATAAAACTTGCAGTCCTGCGCATGGAGCCTGAGGTCCGGCATGTAGCCGGCCAGGCGCATGGGCGCTATGTGGTGCAGGCCGAATTCCTGGAAACCCGGCGAGTCGATCAACGCCGTGGCGCGCGTGTTGCCGTCCCCGGTGTCCACCCAGTACAGCGTGGTGCTGGTGGTGGTGTGCTTGCCTGAGTTCAGCGCCTGCGAAATCTCCGCCGTCAGCACACGTGCATCGGGCACCAGCAGGTTGGTCAGGCTGCTCTTGCCGGCGCCCGAGGGGCCCAGCACCAGGGTTTTTTTGCCGCGCAGCAGCTCGACCAGTTCATGCAATTCCGTGGCCCGGGTATTCGCCGGCCTCGATGCTTCGACCTTGGGTTTGATCGCCAGCGAAAGCATACGGTAGCCCATGGTGCGGTAGGGCGCCAGCTTCGCCCAGGCGCGCGTGAAAGGTTCGCCCAGGTCGCTCTTGTTCAGCGCGATGACGGGGGTGATGCCTTCGGCTTCGGCGGCGATCAGCGCGCGGGTCAGCTGGCTTTCCGAAAACTCCGGCTCGGCCGCGATCAGCATCAGCACCTGGTCCAGGTTGGCCGCGAAGGACTTGGTGCGCATCTCGTCCTGCCGGTAAAACAGGTTGCGGCGCTCCTCGATTTTTTCGATGGTGCCCTCATCCTCCGAAGCCAGCCAGCGGATGCGGTCGCCGACCACGGCCTGGCTTTTTTTGCCGCGCGGGTGGCAGATGAGGCGTTCGCCGGTGTCGGTTTCCACCAGCACATGGCGGCCGAAACCGGCCACCACCAGCCCCGGCTGCGTCCCCGCGAGGGGGGGCGCGGCGGGCTGCCGGGGTTTGCTCAAGCGAGCAGGGCGTCTGCCTTGGACGCGCAGAAGAAGTCGCTGACGGAGATGCCGTTCACATCGTGGGTGTTGAAGCGCACCGTGCACTTGCCGTAGCTCACCGCGAGGTCGGGATGGTGGTCCTCGGCGTTGGCGATAAAGGCCAGCGCGTTCACGAAGGCAATGGTCTCGTAGTAGTTTTTGAAGCTGTAGGTTTTTTCCAGCGAGCCGTCGATCAGGCGCCAGCCCAGGGCCTGCTCGCCGTTGAGTTTGCTCAGCTGCGTGACGATTTCGGTGGCGCTCAGGGCCCGCCGGTTCTGGTGGATAGGGTTGCTCATGTCGCGGCACTTTCAAGCGAAGGGGTCATGCGGCCCAGCCGCTCGGAGGCGGGAGGGTGCGAGTAATAGAACTTCACGAACACCGGATCGGGTGTCAGCGTGCTGGCGTTGTCCTTGTAGAGCTTGAGCAGCGCGCTCTGCAAATCCCTGCCGTCGGTCTGGGCCACGGCATAGGCGTCGGCCTCGAACTCGTGCTTGCGCGAGAACTGTGCGAACACCGGCGAGATGAAAAAGCTGAAAAGCGGCACCACCAGCAGGAACAGCAGCAGGGCCAGCGCGTCGTTGGCGCCATTCAGATTGGGGCGTACCCCTAGGCCGGTATAGAACCACACCTGCGACGACAGCCAGCCCAGCAGCGCGAAGCCGGCCAAGCTCATGGCGAACATCGAGACGATGCGCTTGATGATGTGCTTGTGCTTGAAATGGCCCAGCTCATGCGCGAGCACGGCGTCGACCTCGCCGGGGCTCAGCTGCTTGAGCAGGGTGTCGTAAAACACCACGCGTTTGGCCGCGCCGAAACCCGTGAAGTAAGCGTTGGCATGGGCCGAGCGCTTGCTGCCGTCCATCACGAACAAGCCCTTGGCCGCGAAACCGCAGCGCTGCATCAGGGCCGTCACGCGCGCCTTCAGTGCTTCGTCTTCCAGCGGCTTGAACTTGTTGAACAGCGGCGCGATCACGGTGGGGTAGAGCACCAGCACCAGCAGGTTAAAACCCATCCAGGCACCCCAGGCCCAAAGCCACCAGAGGCGCCCCGCGCTGCCCATCAGCCACAGGATCAGCGCCACGATAGGCAAGCCTATGACCAGGCCCACCAGCGTGGATTTCACGAGGTCGGCCAGCCAGAGCTTGAAGCTCATCTTGTTGAAGCCGAAACGTTCCTCGATGCGGAAGGTGCTGTAGAGGGTAAAGGGCAGGTCCAGCAGGCCGCTGACGAGGCCGAAGGCAGCCAGCAGGGCCAGCTGCGGCGCCAGCACGCCCCAGGCGGCCAGGCCGGAGCCGGCCAGCGCCTGGTTCAGCGTGTCTATCCCGCCCAGCAAGGTCCAGCCCAGCAGTACGGCGGAGGCGAAGGCCATCTCCAGCAAGCCGAAGCGCGCCTTGGTGATGGTGTAGTCGGCCGCTTTCTGGTGGGCTTCGAGCGAGATGGTGCCGGCAAAGGCCACGGGCACGGCGCCGCGGTGGCGCGCCACATGGCGGATCTGCCGCGAAGCCAGGTAGAACTTCACGAGCAGGCCCAGCACCAGCAAAGCCGAGAATACCCCGGTGAAAACAAGCGAATAGTCGGTCATAGCGGGCAGTTTAGGCGATCAGCGAGAATCTCGGCATGCCCGAAATTGAAACCACACTCAAAAAATCAGACCAGAACCTCGTCTGGCTGGACTGCGAAATGACCGGGCTGGACCCGGAAAAAGAGCGCCTCATTGAAATCGCCGTGATCGTGACCGGCCCTCAGCTCACGCCGCGCATCGAAGGCCCGGTCCTGGCGATCCACCAGAGCGACGAATTGCTGGACCAGATGGATGCCTGGAACAAGGGCACCCACGGCCGCAGCGGCCTGATCGACAAGGTCAAGGCCAGCACGGTGGACGAGGCCGACGCCGAAGCGCAGATACTGGCCTTCCTGGCCCAGTACGTACCCAAGGGCAGCTCACCCCTGTGCGGCAACACCATCAGCCAGGACAGGCGCTTCCTGGTCAAGTACATGCCCAAGCTGGAAGCCTTTTTGCACTACCGCAACGTCGACGTCAGCACCTTCAAGGAGCTGGCCAAGCGCTGGCGGCCCGAGGTCTACAGTGCCTTCAAAAAGCGCCAGAGCCACACGGCCCTGGCCGATGTGCACGAATCCATCGACGAGCTGGAGCACTACCGGGAACATTTCCTGAAGTGATTCTTTGACGGGTTTCGTCAGGCAGGGTAAGCGAAAGCTGCTCCTGAAATGAGAGCGCCTGCAAGGCCCGATAGCCTTGATCAAGCGGGGGACTGGTAGAAACCCGTAAAGCACGCTATAATCGTGGGCTTGCGGTTGCACAGGGTGCGCTGCATTTGTACATCTACCTCACACTTTTGGACTCCAACAACGGAGTCACCGCTTCGGGCACAGCGTCAAGTTTGCCGCCCGGGCTGCATATTCGTTTGATGGTTGATGTTTTATTAACCATGAACGAAGCCTTCCGCATCGCGGGAGGTGAAGTTTCCTGTTCCCTCGCCAAAAGCGCTGCGAACAGGTGATTAGTGAGAAAAAACATGACTGACTCTTTTGAGGCTCGTGGCGACTTTTTGCCTGAAGCCATTGCCAACGACAACAACGACACCGCTTTCAACGTGGTTCCGGATTTTTCCGGCGCGCCTGAAGCCGCCACGTCCCTCGATGCGATCGTCGCCGAACCCAACGGTTTTGTAGCGCTGGGCCTGGCCAAGGAACTGCTGCAGGCCGTCGCCGACATGGGCTTTACCAAGCCCACCGCGGTGCAGATGGCGACCATCCCCAAGGCCATGCAGGCCCTGGATGCCGATCCCAAGGCCGCCAAGTTCACCGACCTGCTGGTCTCCAGCCAGACCGGCAGCGGCAAGACCGCCGCCTTTCTGCTGCCCGTGCTGCACACCCTGCTTATGCAGCAGGAAGAAGCCGAGCGCCATGAGCGCGCCGAATTCGAACGCCTGAACGCGGAAGCCATTGCCCGCGGCGAAGCGCCGCTGAAAAAGCCCAAGCGCAAGGACCCGACCAATCCCCGCAACTTCAAGGCCGCCACGCCCGGCGCGCTGATCCTGTGCCCCACGCGCGAGCTGGCCCAGCAGGTCTGCGCCGACGCGATCGACCTGGTGCGCCATTGCCGCGGCCTGCGCATCGCCAACGTCGTTGGTGGCATCCCTTACCAGCTGCAAATTGCCAAGCTGCAGAACGCCAACCTCGTGGTCGCCACGCCCGGCCGCCTGCTCGACCTGCAGCGCAGCATGCAGATCAAGCTGGACCAGGTGCAGTTCCTCGTCGTCGACGAGGCCGACCGCATGCTGGACCTCGGCTTTGCCGACGACCTGACCGAAGTCAACCAGCTCACGATAGAGCGCAAGCAGACCATGATGTTCAGCGCCACCTTCGCGCCCCGCATCATGCAGCTGGCCACGCGCGTCATGCGCACGCCGCAGCGCGTCGAGATCGACTCGCCGCACGAAAAGCACACCTCCATCACGCAATCGCTGCTGTGGGCCGACAACATGACCCACAAGCGTAAGCTGCTGGACCACCTGCTGCGTGACACCACCATCAACCAGGCCATCGTGTTTGCGAGCACCCAGGTTGAATGCGACGGCCTGGCCAACGACCTGGTCCAGGAAGGCTTCAGCGCGGTCGCGCTGCACGGCGCGCTGAGCCAGGGCCTGCGCAACCGCCGCCTGATGGCTTTCCGCGACGGCCGCGTGCAGGTGCTGGTGGCGACCGACGTGGCCGCCCGCGGCCTGGACGTGCCCACCATCACCCACGTGATCAACTACGGCCTGCCCATGAAAGCCGAAGACTATGTGCACCGTATCGGCCGCACCGGCCGTGCCGGCCGCGAAGGCAAGGCCGTCACCATCGCCGAGTTCCGTGATCGCCGCAAGATCCAGGACATCGAGCACTACATGCAGCAGAACCTCAAGCCCAGCGTCATCGCCGGCCTGGAGCCACAGCAGCGTTTCGCCCCCACCTCCGAGCGCCCGCGCGGCAATTTCGGCGGTGACCGCGGCGGCCGCGGCTTCGGCGGCGGCGGCGGCGGTGATCGCGGTGGCTTTGCCGGCCGCAAGCCGGCCGGTGGCTTCAGCAACGGCGGCTTTGCCGGCTTCGGCAACAACCGTTTCGAGCGCGACGACCGCGGCTCCTTCCAGGGCCGTCCTCCCGCACCGCAGGGCAACGGCTATGCCGACCGCTCCGGTTTCAACGACCGCGGCCCGCGCCGCCAGGACGACCGCGGCGGCTTCGGCGGTGGCCATAACGCCGGCTTCGCCCAGCGTGACGACCGCAATTTCGGTGCGCGCAACGAAGGCTTCGCGCCGCGTCCCGACTTCGCCAACCGCAAGCCTGGGTTTGCCAAGCCGGCCGGCAAGGTCTTTGTGCCCCGTGATGCGGCCAAGAAGGGCGGCAAGTTCTCCAAGCCCGTGCGCGACTGATCTTTAGCGTCGTCACTACGGCAAACAAGAAAGCCGCAGCAGACATTGTCTGCAGCGGTTTTTTCTTTTTCGTGTCGCGTACCCGGGCCGCGCCCGGGTAGGCAGTGCGGCCGCCCGGACGCTATGATGCGATGGCGGTGCCGGCAGTCCGGCGCCCCTCCAAAAAGCACAGACATGTACGCAGCCGCCTGGCCCCCTCTTTCAAAGAACTGAAATCTTGCTTCTGCTTGCGCCCGGGCATTTGTCCTGACGTACCGCAGAAGTATTGCCCGCACCCCGCCGGATAGCTTCCCGGCCGGTGTGTTCGATCACGACCGCCCTTTCGAGTGACGACGATTCACGTCGTGCCCGCGGTCTTGTCCATTTCATTTCTTTGGAAACTGTCATGTCCTTGTTCAATACCTTGATGGCTTCGACCATTGCCCTGGCGCCGCGCGCGCTGATTCGTAAAATCTCACGCCGTTATATCGCCGGTGACACTGTGGCCGATGCAATTGAGCGCGTTGCCGCGCTCAATGCCGCCGGCTTTACCGCGACGGTCGACGTCCTGGGTGAAACCACCGAATCACTGCCTCAAGCCGACGCTACGACCCGTGAATACCTCAACGTGCTCGAAGCGATCGCGCATGAGGGCTTGCGCGCCAATATCTCGGTGAAACCCACCGCGCTTGGCCTGTTGCTCGATGAAGCGCACTGCGGGCGCAAGTTCGAGTGCCTGCTTGACGCCGCCAAGGCTTATTCAATCTTTGTGCGCATGGATATGGAAGATGTGAACTGCACGCAGCGCGAAATCGATCTGCTGCTGCGTTTGAAGAGTCGCGGATACGGCAATGCCGGTCTCGTGCTGCAGGCCTATCTCAAGCGCACCGACCATGACATCTCTTTGCTGCTTGGCGCGCATGAAAACCTGCGCATCTGCAAAGGGATTTATGTCGAGGATCGCGAGCATCTCGTGGAGGGCGCCTGGCAAGACCGGCGTGCGATCAATCCGCACTTTTTGCGGCACGTCGCGTCTTGCTTCGACAGCGGCACCTTTGTCGGCGTCGCGACGCATGACGAAGAACTCGTCGACGAAGTGATCGCACTGGCGCGCCACCGGCAGGTGGCCCATGCGGCGTTCGAGTTCCAGATGCTGCTGGGCGTGCGCGAAAGCCTGCGTGATCGGCTGCTCAGGGAGGGTTATGCGGTCCGTATCTACGTGCCCTACGGCAAGGACTGGTATGGTTACAGCATGCGGCGTATCAAGGAAAATCCCCGCATCGCCGGCTACCTGTTGCGCGCGCTGTTCACCCGCTGAGGGATTCAGCTCATGCCGTTGCGGCTGGCCAGTTCGACAAACAGCGCTGACTGGTCCAGGTCGGTCAGGCCGTTCTCCACGCCCTCGGCATAAAGCCGTTCGAACAGCGCGGTGATGGGCGCCTCAAAACCGATCTCCTGCGCGGTCGCCAGCGCGTTGCGCATGTCCTTGAGCTGGATGTCCATGCGCGCGCGCGGCGCGAAGTCGCGCTCCAGCATGCGCTGGCCGTGCACTTGCAGCACGCGGCTGCCCGCAAAGCCGCCGGTGATGGCTTCCCTGACTTTTGCCATGTCGGCCCCGCCGCGCGAGGTGAACAGCAGCGCTTCGGCCACCGCGCCTATCGTGATGCCCACAATCATCTGGTTGGCCAGCTTGGTGAGCTGGCCGCTGCCGTGCGGGCCCACGTGGGTTGCGCGGCCGAAGTGACTGAGCACCGGCAAGGCCCTGGCGAAATCTTCCGCCTTGCCTCCGGCCATGATGGCCAGCGTGCCGGTTTCCGCGCCGCCGGGGCCGCCCGACACGGGCGCATCGAGATGCGAAATGCCCAGCGCGCCCAGGCGCGCCGCATGGTCGCGCGCTTCGCGCGGCTGGATGGACGCCATATCGAGAAACAGGGCGCCCGGTTTCATCGCGGCGGCCACGCCTTGCGCGAACAGCACCTCTTCAACCACCGGGCCGCTTTCGAGCATGCAGATGACGATGTCGGCGTTCGCCACCGCGGCGGCGGCGCGTGCATGGACGGCGGCGCCCAGTGCCGCCAGCGGGCCGGCCTTGGCCGGCGTTCGGTTCCACACCTGCGGCGCGCGGCCGGCCTCGCAAAGCCGCCTGGCCATGGGAAGCCCCATGATGCCCGTGCCCAGGAAGGCAATGCGGGGAAGGGGCGTGTCGCTGGCGGTGGTCATTCGTGTCCTCACAATGGCTTTCAGCCATCATGAGGCCGCCCGCGCGAGAAGGCTGTCAGCGAGCTTTCTAGGCAGTGTTTCCAGATGTATTTTCAGGCGGCTTTTTTCAGGGCTGGCGCGAACATGGCTTCCATTTCCTGCCGCACTTTGAATGCGGGCGTGGAGGTGTCCATGGCCACGTCGCCCCAGCTCAGGCTCTGGCCTTTCTTGACCGCGCGCACCACCTTGACCTGGTGCGCCAGCCCCAGCGGCAGGCCGCCCATCTTCATGGAGGTGCCGGCCGGCAGCAGCTTGCCCCAGACGGTGTAGCCGCCTTCGCCGTCCAGCATGTCGCCGGGCTGCAGGTCGCGTTTGGCCGTGGCCACCACGTCGGCGTTCCAGCAGGTCGCCACGCCGGTCGGTTCGCCGCGCAGCGCGACGCTGGCGACCGAGACGCCGACTTCCAGGCCTATCAGGTGCCAGCGCTTGTACAGCGTGAAATAACGCCCGCTGGGGTCGGTGTGGGCGTTGTATTCCTCAAAGCAGTTTTTGATGTAGTCGGTCTCGGCTTCCACCGTGACCCAGACGCCCATGCGGATGTCGTAGGGAATCTTGCGGCCGTTGGCTTCCAGCGAAGAGATGACTTCCACCATGCCTTTGCGCTCCAGCACACCGCCTTCGCTGATGGGGCGTGTCACATAAGGAATGTCTTCCACGCTGGCCGGCGGGTAGAGCAGGCCGTTGCTGGGCACCGTGAGGCCTGTGGCATTGGCCACGGCGGTGGATTCTATGGAAGGCTTGGAGCCGTCCAGGAAACTGTTGAACATCTTCGGGTTCAGCCCGCCACGCGCGGCCTGCTCGGGCGTGAGGCCGTAGTTGCCCCACACCGTCTCGGGCGTGGATTCGCAAAAATGCGGCAGCCATTTATGGCCGCGGCCCGCCGCCACCACCGGGAAGCCGCAGGTGCGTGCCCAGTCCACCAGGTCGCAGATCAATGCCGGCTGGTCGCCGAAAGCCAGCGAATACACCACACCGGCCTCAGCCGCCTTGCGCGCCAGCAGCGGGCCGCAAAAGGCGTCAGCCTCCACCGTGACGTTGACCACGTGCTTGCCATGCGCAAAAGCCTGCAGGCAATGCTCCACCGCGGCAATCGGGTTGCCGGTGCATTCCACAATGATGTCGACCTGCGGATGCGTGACCACCGCCTGCCAGTCGTCGGTGACCCAGGTCGTGCCGGCCTTGATCGCCGCTTGCGCCGAGGCGGCCTGGGCCATCTCGGGTTTCCAGCCCACGCGGGCGAGGTTGGTACGCGCCGCATCGGGCGAGAGGTCTGCGATCGCCACCAGGTGCACACCCGGCGTGCGCGGGATCTGCGCAAGGTACATGGAGCCGAACTTGCCCGCGCCTATCAGGCCTATGCGCACCGGCTGGTTGTCGGCCGCGCGTTGCTGGAGCTTCGTATACAGGTTCATGACCTCAAGCCGCCTTGCGCTCAGGCGCGATTTCTTCCATCGAGGTTTGCAGTGCCGTGGCCGGCACGCCGTCCTTCCAGGGCAGGTCCACCGGGTAGTCCTTGAGCAGGCAATCGTCGGGCAGGCAGCTGATGGGGGTGAAGTCGCGGTGGGCGATGTACTCGGGGCGTTTGTGGCGACGGATGTGGTTGCTGACGGCGCACAGGCTCAGGTAGACGCTGACCCGGTTGAAAGGCGAGAGGTTGCTGCCCGAGGCATGCACCAGGCAGGAGTGGAACAAAATCATGGAGCCGGCCGGGCCCTTGGGGCTGACGATTCCGCCCTGCTTGCCGCCGGCGCGCTGCACCAGCTGGCGTATCAGCTCGTTGTCCACCGTCCACAGCGGGTAGCTGGTGGTGGTGAGGTCGTGCCTGGCATCGACCACGCCTTTCTTGTGGCTGCCGGGGATGAACATCAGCGGGCCGTTGTGCTCGGTCACCTCGTCCAGGAAGATGGCCACATTCATCGCGCGCTCGGTCGGCATCATGTCGTCGTTCAGCCAGGTGCCGTAGTCCTGGTGCCACTGCCAGACGTCGCCTTCAAAAGCCATCTTGCCGTTGATCTTGAACTGGTGCATGTAGAGCTGCTCGCCCAGCAGGTCTTCCACCGGCTCCACCATGCGCGGGTGCCGCGCCAGGCGCGCAAAGGGCTCGCTGTACATATGCGCCGCGAAGTTGGTGCGCACCGCGTCCTTGCCTTTTTCGCGGATGTTGTAGTTCTCGTGCCGGCTGTAGAGCTCGGGCACGGCGTCATTGAGCACCTGTATTTCCTCCGGCGTGAACAGGCCGGGGAAAAACAGGTAGCCGTCGCGGTCGAATTGGGCAAGCTGTTCGGGGCTCAGTCTCATCGCATGTCTCCTTCGGTGGTTGTCCGGGTGCTTCAGGGGGCGGTGGATGCGGCCGGCTGGGCCAGGGCGCTGGACAGCAGCCTCGCCAGGTTGTGGCCGGCTTCCTCGCCATGCTCGCGTATCAGCGCTTCGGCCTTGTCGGCATCGCCGTCAGCGATGGCCTGGGCGATCGCCTCGTGTTCGTCCCAGATCGACTCGCGCATGGTCGACACCTGCAGCACAGCGCCCATGGCGCGGCGTATGTGGTGCCAGTGCAGCTGCGCGCTCTGGGCGATCAGCGGGTTGCCCGAGGCTTCATAAATCGCTGCGTGAAAGCGTGCGTCGGCCGCCATCATGGCCTTGACGTCGCTGCCGCGCGCGGCTTCGCGGCCCTGGCTGATCAGTTGCGGGTCCAATCGGGCATGCGCCTGCGCAGCCAGGCGGGCGGCCAGCGCATCGAGCGCGCTGCGCACCTGGTAAATCTGTACCAGCGAAGCCACGTCCAGCGGCGCGACCAGCACGCCGCGGCCCGGTGCGTCCAGCACAAAGCCGTCCTTTTTCAGCAGGCGCAAGGCCTGCAGCACTGGCTGGCGCGAGACCGCGAGCTGGACGGCAATCTCTTCCTGTGTGATGCGCGCGCCCGGCGCCAGCGAACCCTCGCTGATGGCGTCCAGCAGGTTGCGGTAGACCTGGTCGACCAGGTCGGGCGTGGATTCAATTTTGATCAGCTGGGATGGCATATTTGTACTCTGTATACAGAATACGCTGATCTGATGCTCGATGATTCCGGGTTTACCCGGGGTCGACCATGGGCTGGCCTGGCTGTGCCAAGATGGCGGCCACTGACTGCTTTGCCATTTTTCAGGAGAACAACAATGAACCCTTTCGATCCCGCCTGGCTGGACCGCATGTACAACAACCGCGCGCTGGTGCCCGAGCACCCGGCCTACTTCGCGCGCTGGGCCGCCGACTCGCAGGCCGTGCGCAAGCGCCTGCCCTGCCAGGTCGATGTGCCTTACGGCAACCATGCGGGTGAAATGCTGGACGTGTTTCCGGCCGGCGGCTTCGGCATCCACGGCGCCAAGGCGGGCAAGGGTGCACCGGTGCTGGTGTTCATCCACGGCGGCTACTGGCGGGCGCTGGACAAGTCCGACCACTCCTTTATCGTGCCGCCTTTCACCGAGGCCGGCGCCTGTGTCGTGGTGCCCAACTACGCCCTGTGCCCCGCGGTGACGATTCCCGAGATCACGATGCAGATGGTCAAGGCCCTGGCCTGGACCTGGCGCCACATCGCCCGCTACGGCGGTGACCCCAGCCGCATCACGGTGGCTGGGCACTCGGCCGGCGGACACCTGGCGGCCATGCTGCTGCTGTGCGACTGGAAGGCCTATGCCGGCGACCTGCCGGCGGACCTGGTGAAGAATGCGCTGTCGATTTCAGGCCTTTACGACCTGGAGCCCATGCGCCACGCGCCCTTCGTCAAAGACTCCCTCAAGCTCACGCCCGAGCAGGTCGCCAGGGCCAGCCCGGCGCTGCTGCCGGCGCCAAGCCGCGGCACGCTCTACAGCGTGGCGGGGGCTGACGAAAGCGCCGAATTCCTGCGCCAGAACCTGCTGATCCAGCAGGCCTGGGGCGAGCGCATCGTGCCGGTGTGCGAGTCGCATTTGCGCCGCAACCATTTCAGCGCGCTGGACGCGCTGGCGGAGACGGATCACCGCCTGCACGGCCTGGCGCTGGATTTGCTGGGGCTTTCCGCCAAGCCTGCGTAGGCAGGGCCCTTACATCAGCAAGTGCTCACCCGCGTTGTCGCCGCCCAGCGTGACGTAGTTGACCTTGCGGATGTCCAGCAGCCTGGTGCCGCCGGCATAGCTGATGGAGCTCTGGATGTCTTCCTCCATCTCGCGCAGCGTGTCGGCCAGCGTGCCCTTGACCGGCTCGAGGATGCGCTTGCCCTCGACGTGCTTGTACTCGCCCTTGTTGAAGTCCGAGGCGCTGCCGTAGTACTCCTTGAAGAGCTTGCCGTCGACCTCCACGGTCTTGCCCGGGCTTTCTTCCAGGCCCGCGAGCATGGAGCCAATCATCACCATGGTCGCGCCAAAGCGCACCGACTTGGCGATGTCGCCGTGCTCGCGTATGCCGCCGTCGGCAATGATGGGCTTGGTCGCCACGCGCGCGCACCACTTGAGCGCCGACAGCTGCCAGCCGCCGGTGCCGAAGCCGGTTTTCATCTTGGTGATGCAGACCTTGCCCGGGCCTATGCCGACCTTGGTCGCGTCGGCGCCCCAGTTTTCGAGGTCGATGACGGCTTCGGGCGTGCCCACGTTGCCGGCGATCACAAAAGAGGCCGGCAGCTTCTGCTTGAGGTAGGCGATCATCTTCTGCACGGTGTCGGCATGGCCGTGCGCGATGTCTATGGTGATGTACTCGGGTACCAGGCCCTCGGCGGCCAGGCGGTCCACCGTGTCGTAGTCGGGTTTTTTCACGCCCAGCGAGATGGAGGCGTAGGCGCCGCGCGCTTTCATGTCTTTCACGAACTGGACGTTGTCCAGGTCGAAGCGGTGCATCACGTAGAAATAGCCGTTCTTCGCCATCCAGGTGCAGATCTCCTCGTTGACCACCGTCTTCATATTGGCCGGCACCACCGGGATGCGGAAACTGCGCCCGCCCAGCGTCGCGCTGGCGTCGCATTCTGAACGGCTTTCCACGCGGCATTTGCGCGGCAGCAGCAGGATGTTGTCGTAGTCGAAGATTTCCATGATTCCCAAGCTCCTAAAAAACTGTTGAAGAACAGAAGGCGCTTGGACTGGACCGGCTTGCGGCAGGCGCTTGCAGTGAAAGCAAGGCTGAAACAAAAACCGGGCGCAATTGCTTGGGCCCGGTGATTGATTCTATGCGCCTCTCATGCAGGGGGTACCCCGCGAAGCGTTATAGCCTTTATATGCACAGTGGCATCTCGCTTTTGGGGAGGACTCAGCGCAGCTCGATCTCGGCCACGCGCACAGTCTCCTGGCCGCGTGTGAGCCGCAAGGTGGTCCACTCGTCGCGCGCCTGCGGCGTGCCGAAGCCGGTGGTCACGCGCACCATCACCGTGGTGCCGGCCGACAGCACTTGCTGGCGATGGCCGAAAAACTGGGCTTCGACGCCGTATTTGCCGGGTTTGGCGGTCTTGAGCGAAAACTCCTCGGGGCCGTAGCCGCCCGTCGCGTCCGGGCTCATGGCGCCGCCTTGGTAGCTCAGCCGGTTGGCGTAGCTGGCCCTCTCGCCGTTCGGGTCGCTGACCCACATGTCGATGTCGGTGTCGTCGGTGTCCCAGGCCATGACCACACGCAGGGCCAGCGGCAGGTTGCGGCGCAGGCGGGTGTCCACCCGGCCCAGGTCCAGCGCGGGCTGGCCGCCGGCGCTTGCCTGGGCGGCAATCGCGTTGAGTTCGGCCAGCGCGATCATGTTGATGCCGGCGAAGCGGCCGTTCCAGGGCTGCGACACCACTTCCCACAGGGCATTGACGGCGCGCTGCGGCTGGCCGCTCTCGGCCAGCGCCAGGCCCAGGTCGCGCCAGGACTGCGGCTCGTTGGGCGCGAGTTCGCTGATGCGCTCGAACACCGGCACGGCCAGGTCGTTGCGGCGCGCCTGCACCAGGCGATAGGCGTAAAGGCGCAGCAATTGGCGGTTTTCCAGGTTCATCTCGGCGAGGTTGGAGAGCACGCGCAGGCCCAGCTCGGGCAGGCCGCGCTCAAAAAACACGCCGGCCGCATCCATGTAGAAGGAACTGCTGCTGAGGTAGGCGGCGCGCTCGTCGAGGTAGACGCGGTAGAGATCGTCCTTGCCGGCATTCTGCAAACGCTTCATATAGGGCGCGTCGGGCGTCCAGGCCTGTAGCGCGATGGTGGCGGCGGGTGCTGCGGCAGCCTGTTTGGCGCGGCGCAGGTCGGCGGTGTCGGCGCGCGCTTCGGCGGCCATGGCGGGTGCGGCCGATGGGGCCGGTGCAGCGGGAGCTGCCGCTGCGGGCGCGGCGGGCGCCGGCATCGGTGTGGGCCTGGCTTGCTCGCGTGAACGTGCCGTGCCAGCCAGGCTGCCCAGGCCGCCCTGGCTGACCTGCATCTCGGCCTTGGGCTCGGCACGCTTGGGCGTGTCCTTGGGGAAGTCCTTATCCCACCAGCGCTGCTTCTCGTCAAACTGCCGGACCATGGCCTCGATGTGCGCCTGTCGTGTCTGCGCCGCCTGGGCGAGTTGCTGCTGGCCCAGCCGCGCGACTTCATCGGCGAGTTCGGGCGGGGCGGGCAGGCTGTAGCGCGCATAGTCGGAAGCCAGTTCCAGCACGATCAGCGAGCTGTTGGGCCCGACGATGCCGTGCGCCGCCGCGATGCGCTGGAGTTCGCCGCTGTTGAGGCCAGGGTTCTCGGCCAACTCGGCGCTGCGCCATTGGGCCCATTGCTGGCCGGGCCAGTGGCCGCTGACCGGCTTGGCGTTGACTTGCAAGGCCAGCGTGCGCCGGCGCCCGTCTGGGTGCGCGAGTGTGATGTCGACGCGGGCACTGCTGTCCAGCAGCTCGCCGGCCACCGAGATGCGGCCCTGGCTGATGCGCGTTGTTGGCGCCACCAGCTGCCGCGCCGACAGGCTGTCCAGCTTCGTGATGCGCCAGCCCTGCATCAGCATGGCCTGCGCGCCTTCATCAGGCGATTGCAGGACGGCATCCACCAGCGCGCCGCCGGTGCGGTCGGCCAGCCGGGCCAGCCGCGCCATGTCGGCGGAAGCCGCGCCGTTGATCACCATCACCGGTGCCGTGTGGGTGTAGCGGATGGATTTTTTGCCGTCCGTCATCAGGCCGTCGGTCACCATCAGGGTGGTGTCCACGTCGGCGGGGATCGGCAGGTCGTCGAAATTGCTGGAGCCGTCAAAAGGCTCCGCGCGCAGCACGTCGGCCAGTTCCTCAAAACGGCCCGGTGCCACGGTGAGGCTGCGCACGGCTTCGGCCTTGTTGCGCACCACCAGCAGGCTGAGCTTCACGGGTTGCCCCAGCTTGCGGAAATAAGCCTCCAGCACCGGCAGTACCCGGGCCTGCGCGGCGGCCGAAGCCGAGGCGTCCCACACCAGCGCGATGTGGGAAGGCGCGGGCCGCCTCACGGGCTCGTCGCGCACATCGATCTGCCCGGCAAAAAAAGTCTTGCCGGCGGTCTCGCCCACCATGACTTGCGGCTTGCCGGTGCGGCGCAGCGCGAGCTGCAGCCAGCCGGCCGGGCCTTGCGGCGCCTGCCACTGGTTTTTTTGCAGGCTCAGTTCCATGCCGGTGCTGCCGGCGTTCAGCCCGGTGCCGGCGGGCGCCTGCAGCAGCTGCACATCCTGGCGGGCGGCGCCGTGGGCGCGAACACTGACTTGCAACTGGCCCACGGTGGAGGCGAAGGCCAGCGGCACCCTGAGCACGCCGGCATCGCGCTGGCGCGCCAGGGTTTCGGTGATGCTGAGCACCACGCGCCGCTCTCCCATGGCCGGGATGGGGTAGACGCGCAGCTTGTACTGGTTGCCGGCCGCGGCTTCCAGCAGCCCCGGGTCCACGCGCCGGCGGCGTATGTCTTCAAAAATTTCCTGGCCCTTGGCCTTGGGCACGGGCACCGCGTCGCGCAGCCGGCCGTTGACGTCCAGCGCGAAGCCGGTCACCACCTGGCCCTCCTGCAGCGGGAACTGCAGCTCCCCTTCGAGCACGCGGGGGTTGGGGTTGAAGAGGCGCAGCTCGACCCGGCTGCGCGCCTGGTCGCCGAAGACGTCGACCTCCACCGAAGCCGCGCGCAGCTGTATGGGCTGGCCCGCGTTGTGGTTGACGGCGATGGCCGGCGGCCGCCAGTCGGGCGGGGGCATGAATTTGATGCCGGGAGGCGGCGGTGGCGGCGGGCTGGTGGCCAGCGCCTGGAGGCTGAGGCAGGCCGCAAGCAAAGCCTGAAGGAAACGGATCGCGCTGCGCGCGGTGTGGCCGAGTGGCATTGAAATCCCCTTGTTGTTGGCGATGCACCCTGAAACGGGGCTTGCGGCGGAAAGGGGTTAAGCGGCGCGAATTATTTTCAAGAGGTACAGCGCGACTGCGCGGCGGCCAGCACCCGGCCCTTGTCGTCCTCCACCCAGCCCAGCACCCGCATGCGTTCGGGATTGGCGCCTTGCGCGATGCTCATGGAGCGCGCGTCGAAAAAACGATTCGGTGCGCCCTTGGCCGGCGGCTTGCGGCCGTCCCAGGGGACCTGGATCACATTCCTGACCAGGTTGCGTTCCACCGGCGAGCCTTCGGTGCCCGCCGGCAGGGTTTCGACCAAGGCCAGCCAGGCCGTCCACTGCCGGCCTTTGGCGGCGGTGGGGATGGGCTTGAGTTCAATCGAGGTGCCCAGGTAGCCGCTGAGCGGCAGGCCGTGGGCCACGCGCAGGGTAGCGCCCTGCAGTCCGCGCACCGGCAGGGTGCTGGCCAGGGTTTGCGCGGGCGGGCTCTGGCGCAGCGCCGCCAGGCGGTCCAGCGCCTCGCGGGCGGCCACGGCCGACAGCGGCGCCTCGTCGCCCTTGTCGCCGGGCAGCACCCAGTCCAGCGCGAGCTGGCCGGCGCCGGCCTTGGGCGCGGCCGGGTCGGCCCAGCAGCTTTCGCAATTGGCGTTGATGAAACGCTCCAGGAGCTGCGCGGGCCGAGGCTGGCCGTCGCTGGCGCAAAAGGACTGGGCCCGCGCCTGGCCGGCCGCCAGTGCCGCCAGGAGGGCGATTAACGCTGTGAAGGGCAGGGCCGAAGTACGGGGAACAAATGGTTTCATCGGGGCTTTCTACAATGAGGGATGTTCTCAGAAGTCGCGCCAACATCCCCACTCTTACAAAATCTTAACCCGGAGCAACTGGCCGCGGTGACTTTGCCCCCCACGCATGCGCTGATTCTCGCGGGGGCCGGCTCCGGCAAGACCCGGGTTTTGACGACGCGCATCGCCTGGCTGCTGCAGACCGGCCAGGTCTCGCCGGGCGGCATCCTGGCCGTGACCTTCACCAACAAGGCCGCCAAGGAGATGCTGGCGCGCCTGTCGGCCATGCTGCCGGTCAATGTGCGCGGCATGTGGATAGGCACCTTCCACGGCCTGTGCAACCGCTTTTTGCGCGCCCACTACAAGCTGGCCAACCTGCCGCAGAGCTTCCAGATCCTGGATACGCAGGACCAGCTCTCGGCCATCAAGCGCCTGTGCAAGCAGTTCAACATCGACGACGAGCGTTTCCCGCCCAAGGAACTGATGTGGTTCATCGCCGGCAACAAGGAAGACGGCCTGCGCGCCAAGGACGTGCAGGTGCGCGACGAAGAGGGCCGCAAAAAGGTCGAGATCTACGCGCTCTATGAAGAGCAGTGCCAGCGCGAAGGCGTGGTCGATTTTGGCGAACTCATGCTGCGCAGCTACGAGCTGCTGCGTGACAACGCAGCGGTGCGCGAGCACTACCAGCGGCGCTTTCGCCACATCCTGATCGACGAGTTCCAGGACACCAACAAGCTGCAGTACGCCTGGATCAAGATGCTGGCGGGGCAGGGGGATGCCGCCGAGGGCGGCCAGGCCATGCCCGGCGGCTCGGTGATTGCCGTCGGCGACGACGACCAGAGCATTTACGCCTTTCGCGGCGCGCGTGTGGGCAATATGGCCGACTTCGTGCGCGAGTTCGAGGTGCAGCACCAGATCAAGCTGGAGCGCAACTACCGCAGTTTCGGCAACATCCTCGACTCGGCCAACGAGCTGATCAGCCACAACAGCAAGCGCCTGGGCAAAAACCTTCGCACCGAGGCCGGCCCCGGCGAGCCGGTGCGCGTGTACGAATCGACCAGCGATTTCGCCGAGGCGCAGTGGTTTGTCGACGAGGTCAAGCAGCTGGTACGCGACGGCGTGGAGCGCAAGGAGATCGCGCTGCTTTACCGCAGCAACGCGCAGAGCCGGGTCATGGAAACCGCGCTTTTTAATGCCGGCGTGCCCTACCGCGTTTACGGCGGCCTGCGCTTTTTCGAACGCGCCGAAATCAAGCACGCGCTTGCTTACCTGCGCCTGTTGGAGAACCCGCGCGACGACACCAGCTTTATGCGCGTCGTCAACTTCCCGCCGCGCGGCATAGGTGCGCGCAGCATAGAGCAATTGCAGGACACCGCGCGCGCCGCGGGCTGCTCGCTTTACGACGGCGTGAGCGCGGTGCCGGGCAAGGCCGGCGCCAACCTGGGCGCCTTCGCCGCCAAGATCGACGTGCTGCGCGAGCAGACCACGGGCCTGAGCCTGCGCGAGATCATTGAGCTGGTGCTGCAGCACAGCGGCCTCGAAGAACACTACAAAACCGAAAAAGAGGGCCAGGACCGGCTGGAGAATCTGGCTGAACTGGTCAATGCCGCCGAGTCCTTCGTGAGCCAGGAAGGCTTCGGCCGCGACGCGGTGGCGCTGCCGGTCGACGAACTGGGCGCGCGGCTCACGCAGTCGCCGGCCAGCCAGGGGCTGGATGCGTCCGCGCCGCAGCTCAACGATCCCCTGCCCGAGGCCCTGGCGCCCGACACCGAAACCGGCGAGACGCTGTCGCCGCTGGCGGCCTTCCTCACGCATGCGGCGCTGGAATCCGGCGACAACCAGGCGCAGGCCGGCCAGGACGCGGTGCAGCTCATGACGGTGCATTCGTCCAAAGGGCTGGAGTTCGACTGCGTCTTCATCACCGGCCTGGAAGACGGCATCTTCCCGCACGAAAACTCCATGAGCGACCGCGACGGGCTGGAGGAAGAGCGCCGCCTGATGTACGTCGCCATCACGCGCGCGCGCAAGCGGCTCTACCTCAGCCATTCGCAGACTCGCATGCTGCACGGCCAGACGCGCTACAACCTCAAGAGCCGCTTTTTTGACGAGCTGCCGGAGTCCGCGCTCAAATGGATCACGCCCAAGAACCAGGGTTTTGCCTCGGGCATGGGCGGTTCAGGCGCCTGGGGCGGCAGCGGCCAGGCGGGCGGCGGGCGCAAGGACTGGGCCAGCAGCGTGTTCTCGTCCAAGGCCGGTGCTTCCGAGCGCTTTGCCAACCCGCCGGTGCCGCCGCAGAAGGCCGCGCCCTCGCACGGGCTCAAGGCCGGCATGGAAGTGTTCCACGCCAAGTTCGGCGAAGGCAAGGTGATGATGCTCGAAGGCAGCGGCGACGATGCCCGCGCGCAGATCAACTTCACGCGCCACGGCGTGAAGTGGCTGGCGCTCAGCGTCGCCAAACTGACTGTCGTCTAGCGCTTATCGCGTCGGCGGCATGACCGGCATCTGCGCCGGGTGCATCTGGCCCGGCTGCGGGTCCATGTAACCGCGGCCGTCCTTCACGCCCTTTTTGCCGGCGATCTGCCAGGCGGTCCGCTGCTCGACCAGGCCGGCCAGAAATTCCAGTTCCTCGTCGCTGTGGTTGATGGCATTGGCGGGCGTCAGCCGGCGGCCGTCCCTAGGCGCCACCTCGCCCCAGAAGGCCTGGTGGTAGTTGGACTGCGAGAGCACTTTTTCGCCGTTTGACTCCATGTCGACCGTGCCGTAGCAGTTGCAGAAATAACTGCGATTGTCCTGGTTGGCGAACACCTCGGCATACACGCCGGTGCCGCGTATGCCGGCCGTCAGGGTGGGCATGACGATGGAGCGGCTGCTGCCCTTGCCCCAGACGCTGACCACGGCGCCGGTGATCATGCGCAGCAGGCTCACGCTGTTGAGCGAGCTGCCGCGCTCCACCGTGATCATCGAGTTCTCGCGCACCTGGAAGGCCGAGTTGCCGATGACAAACATCAGGTTGGAGCCCGGCCCGGTCTGTACCTGGTCGCCGGTCATGATGGTCTGGCCGTTTTGCAGCCGGCTGCCGTTGAGCAGGGCATCGCCCCGGAGTTCGACGATATTGCTGCGCTGCTGGGCCATGGCGGCGGGCAAGCCGCCCATGGCGACCCAGGCCGCGGCGGCCTTGAGCGTGTCACGTCTTTGAAACCACAAAATCTCTTTTTCGCTACGGCCTTGCAACTGGTGCTGGGTCATGAAGAATCTCCGGTGGGATAACGGTGGGGTCGTCAGGATTTGTCGTCAGTGTTATGGGCGTCCTCAGCGCTCCCCGTCAAATCGTCGGGTGGCGTGGCCACGAAGCTATCACGAAACGTGAAGTAAATCGAGGTGGAAAACATGGCTGCCATGAGCAGCGCCAGCGGCATCATGGCCGCGGCCATCAGGGTGGCGCTGCCCGTCAGGCCGGTGATGATGCTCAGCACAATGCCCATGCCCAGGAACACGCCGAACCAGCCCAGGCCGTACATCAGGAAGGCGCCCGCGTTGCGTATGCAGGCGACAAAGCTGAAAAACAGGCTTTTGACCGGTGAAATGCCGTGCCAGTGGACCAGCGCTGGCGCATGCCAGAACAGCAGCGAGACCGGCAGGTAAAGCAGCATGGTGACCAGCATGGTCAGCTGGAACTGCGGCGCCAGCATCGCTTCGCGGCCGGCGTCGGCCGTTGAGGGCGTTACGAGCGGCACAGGCGGCGCGTCCACCAGGAAGGGCACCACCATCACGATCAGCAGGCAGGCCGCGGCATAGAGGGCGCCCAGCACCAGCATGGCGCGCATGCGCTGGCGGCCCGCGCGGAAAGCGCTGACCAGCACCGTGGGCATGGGAAATTTGCCTTTGAGGGCTTCCTGCGTGGCGGCCATCAGGCCCAGCGTGGCGGCCGGCACGATCATGAAGGCGAGGATCAGCCCCAGCACCGGCAACAGCGACAGCAGCGTTCCCACCGCCATATAGAGGAAGAACAGGCCCGACATGGCCAGCGGCTGCTGCAAAAAGGTTTTGACGCCCAGCTTGACCCAGGTGATGCCGGTGCTCGCGGGAACGATGTTGAGTTTCATGGTCTTCGGGGCTTCGGGAAGGGTTGCCGGGGAGGAACCGGGCGGGGATTGCAGGGGCAGTGTGCCTTAAACCGGCGGGCGCTGCCCGCCGCGCCCGCGGGACTTAAAGAAGGTAAGGCCGCGCCAGCCGCTCGCGCAGCACACGCTCGAAGTGGCTGGGGTCGTGCGCCTTGAGTACGGCGGCTTCGCGCGGCAAATGCAGGTCCCACAGCCGGGACAGCCAGAAACGCAGGGCGCCGGCGCGCTGCATGGCTGGCAGCAGCTGGCGTTCCTGCGCGGTCAGCGGGCGCACCGCCTGGTAGGCCGCCAGAAAGGCCGCGGAGCGTTCGTCATCCTTGGCGCCGGTGGCCAGGTCTATGCACCAGTCGTTGAGGCAGACCGCGATGTCGAACAAAAAGGTGTCGCAGCCGGCGAAATAAAAGTCAAAAAAGCCGGTGAGCTTGCCATCCTCGAACATCACGTTGTCGCGGAACAGGTCGGCATGCACGACGCCTTGCGGCAGGCTGCGGCAGGCCGAAGAAGCCGCCACGTGGTTCTGGTAGGCCAGTTCGCCCAGGATCAGGCTGCTTTGTTCGGGCGTGAGGTGGGGCAGCACCACGGGCACCGTCTCGTTCCACCATTCCAGGCCGCGCAGGTTGGGCTGGCGGCGCGGGTAGTCCAGGCCGGCCAGGTGCATGCGCGCCAGCGCCTCGCCCACGCCGGCGCAGTGCGCCGCCGTGGGCGCGAGCTCGCTGTGGCCGCGCAGCTTGCTGACCACCGAGGCGGGTTTGCCCTTGAGCGCGTGGAGGATGTTGCCCTTGGTGTCGCCGGCCGGGTCGGGCACGGGGATGCCGTGCGCCGCCAGGTGCCGCATCAGGTGCAGGTAAAACGGCAACTGCTCAAAGCTCAGGCGCTCGAACAGGGTCAGCACATACTGGCCCTGGTCGGTGTCCACAAAATAGTTGGTGTTTTCGATGCCGCCCGCGGCACCCTTGATGTTCTGCAGCTGCCCCAGATTCAGGGCGTTCAAGAACGCTGCAGCCTCGTCAAACGAGACTTCGGTGTATACGGCCATGCCTGAAACTGAACCCTGGAATTCTTGGAATTGTGTGTCTGGAGAGGGTGGAAGTCAGAACTTCAGCACATTCCACACGCGGCTGCCGTTGGTGTCGTTGCTGGTCGACCCCGGTGCGCCGCCGCGTGCGCCTTCGGCGGGCTTGACTTCATAGGCCGCGCCGCCGGTCTTGGGTTGCACGGTGATCTGCTGGGTTTCGCCGCCCACGCGAAGCTCGTCGATGCGGGTGCCGGCATCTTCGGTGCGTATGCGCTTGATGGCCTGGTCGGGGCGTCCCGAGGGAGCCGGTGCCGCCTCTGCCTTGGCGGGCGGCGCGGTGTTTTGCGCGGGTGCCTGGGCCATGGCCGCGGCCAGCGGCAGCGCTGCGGCTGCAGCGATAAGGAGGCGGAAAGCGTGGTTCATGCCTGCATTGTAGGCCTGCGGCGGCCGGGCGACAAAGCCCCGCCCTGTCGTAATAAAGAGGCTGCCCGTGTAGGTAAAAACCGCCTGCCGGGGCCGGTTCGGGGCGCTTGTGGCGTACCCGGCGGGGCCGGGCCGATATCCCCGACAATCAGGCCCCATGAGTACCGACAAAAAAACGCTGCTGCTGGTGGACGGCTCCAGCTACCTGTATCGCGCCTTCCATGCCATGCCCGACCTGCGCGCCAACCCGGGCGACCCGGCCAGCCCGGCCACCGGCGCCATACGCGGCATGGTCAACATGATGCAGAAGCTGCGCAAGGATGTGCGCGCCGACTTCGCCGCCTGCGTGTTCGACGCCAAAGGGCCGACCTTTCGCGACGCGCTCTACCCTGACTACAAAGCCCAGCGCTCGCCCATGCCCGACGACCTGCGCAGCCAGGTCGAGCCCATCCACGAGGTGGTGCGGCTCTTGGGCTGGAAGGTGCTGGACGTTCCCGGCGTGGAAGCCGACGACGTGATAGGCACGCTGGCCTGCCTGGCGTCCAGCCAGGGCATTGAGGTGATTATTTCCAGCGGCGACAAGGACTTGAGCCAGCTGGTCGACGAAAACATCACCGTCATCGACACCATGAACGACAGGCGCCGGGACGTGGCCGGGGTCGAAGCCGAGTTTGGCGTGCCGCCGCGGCTGATGATCGATTACCAGGCCCTGGTCGGCGACGCGGTCGACAACGTGCCGGGCGTGCCCAAGGTCGGTCCGAAGACTGCTGTCAAGTGGCTGCTCGAATACGGCTCGCTGGATGCGCTGGTGGCCCGCGCCGGTGAGATCAAGGGTGTGGTCGGTGAGAACCTGCGCCAGTCGCTGGACTGGCTGCCCAAAGGCCGCGAACTGCTGACCATCAAGAAGGACTGCGAACTGGACGGCTACATTGCCGGCCTGCCCGCCCTGGACGAAATTGCCATGGGCGCGCAGCAGACCGAGGCCTTGAAGGCCTTTTACGAACAATACGGTTTCAAGGGCCTGGTCAGGCAGATCGACACCGAAAGTATGCCCGCCGAGTTACCCGCCGGGCCCGAAGGACGGCATCCCAAGGCGGCCAAGGCTGCGGCTTCGTCCGATTCACCGGGCCTGTTTGACGAGCCGGCCGCCGCGACTGATGAGGCTCCGCTGGCCGAACGCGCCAGCAACCTGAACTACGACACGGTGCTGACCTGGGAGGCCTTCGACCGCTGGCTGGTGAAAATCGAAACCGCTGAACTCGTCGCGCTGGACACCGAAACCACCTCGCTCGACGAAATGCTGGCGGAAATCGTCGGCCTGAGTTTTAGCGTCACGCCCGGCGAGGCGGCCTACATCCCGCTCACGCACGACTATCCCGACGCGCCCGCGCAGCTGCCGCGGGGCGAGGTGCTGGCCCGCCTCAAGCCCTGGCTGGAAAACCCGGCCAGGCCCAAGCTGGGCCAGCACGTCAAATACGACCGCCATGTGTTCGCCAACCACGGCATCGAGGTGCAGGGCTATACGCACGACACCATGCTGCAAAGCTATGTGCTGGAAGTGACCAAGCCGCACGGCCTGGCCAGCCTGGCCGAGCGCCACGTGGGCCGCAGCGGCATCAATTACGAAGACCTGTGCGGCAAGGGTGCGCACCAGATCAAGTTCAACCAGGTCGACATCGCCAAGGCCGCCGAGTATTCGTGCGAAGACTCCGACCAGACCCTGGACGTGCACCGCGTGCTGTGGCCGCAGCTGCAGGCCAACGAGAAGCTGCGCTTCATCTATGAGCTGGAGATGCAGAGCAGCGAAACGCTGTACCGCATAGAGCGCAACGGCGTGATGATTGACGCCCCCACCCTGGCCGCGCAAAGCCATGAACTGGGCCAGCGCATCATCCAGCTGGAAACCGAAGCCTATGAGATCGCCGGCCAGCCCTTCAACCTGGGCAGCCCCAAGCAGCTCGGCGAGATCTTCTTCGACAAGCTCGGCATGCCGGTCATCAAGAAGACCCCCAGCGGCGCGCGCAGCACCGACGAGGAGGTGCTCGAAAAATTGGCCGAAGATTACCCGCTGCCCGCCAAGCTGCTGGAGCACCGTTCGCTGAGCAAGCTCAAGGGCACATACACCGACAAGCTCGCGCAGCTGGCGCTGCCGCGCACCGGCCGCGTGCACACCCACTATGCGCAGGCCGTCGCGGTCACGGGGCGGCTGTCGAGCAACGACCCCAACCTGCAGAACATCCCGATACGCACGGCCGAAGGCCGGCGCGTGCGCGAGGCCTTTGTGGCGCCCGCGGGCAGCGTGATCGCGAGTGCCGACTATTCGCAGATCGAGCTGCGCATCATGGCGCACATCAGCGGCGACGAGGCGCTGCTCAGCGCCTTCACCAACGGCCTGGACGTGCACCGCGCCACGGCCGCCGAGGTCTTCGGCGTAGCGCTGGACCAGGTCAGCAGCGAGCAGCGCCGTTATGCCAAGGTCATCAACTTCGGCCTGATCTACGGCATGAGCAGCTTCGGCCTGGCGCGCAACCTCGGCATAGAAACCAAGGCTGCAGCGGCCTATATCGACAAGTACTTCCAGCGCTACCCCGGCGTCAAGAACTATATGGACCAGACCGTGGTGTTCGCCCAGAAAAACCACTTCGTGGAAACCGTCTTCGGCCGGCGCCTCTACCTGTCGGAAATCAACGGCGGCAATGGCCCGCGCAAAAAAGCCGCGGAACGCCAGGCCATCAACGCGCCCATGCAGGGCACGGCGGCCGACCTGATCAAGCTCAGCATGAACAAGGTGCAACAGGTGCTTGATGAAGAGAAGCGCGCCACCAAGATGATCATGCAGGTGCATGACGAACTGGTGTTCGAGGTGCCCGAGGCCGAAGTTGAATGGGTGCGCACCGAGATCCCGCGCCTGATGGCCGGCGTGGCGGATTTGAAGGTGCCGCTGCTCGCTGAAATCGGCGTCGGTCCGAACTGGGACAAGGCGCATTAAGCCGCCCCCAATCCCCATGTCGGGGCTCAACGCGTGAGAAGAAGCCGCAAAATCCTCGTTGCCGGCATCGTCCTGCCTTTGCTCGTGGCCGGTGTGGCGGCGGGGTATGCCTGGTACCGCTTGACGCAGCCCTTTGTGTCGGCCGCTGCAACGGCGGCCCCGGCAGCCCAAACCGCATCCGCCGCCAGGCTGGAACAGCTGGTCCGCAAACTCTCCACCGATTTTTCGAATCGCACTTTTGACAACGGTGCCCGCCTGGAAGGCGCTGCCGCTTACCTGGAGTCGCAGCTTGCCCGGCTGGGCTTCAAGGTCGAGAGCCAGCGCTTCACCGCCGAGGGCCGGCCTTACCGCAACCTGGTCGTAAAGCTGGGCCCTGATACAGCCGACGTGACGGTGGTGGGCGCTCACTATGACGTGGCCGGTGAGCAGCCCGGCGCGGACGACAACGCCAGCGGCGTGGCGGGGCTGCTTGAGCTGGCACGGCTGCTCAAGGGCCAGTCTTTTCGCCAGCGCGTGGAACTGGTGTTCTATACCAATGAAGAGCCTCCCTTTTTTCGCACACCCCACATGGGCAGCGCCATCCACGCCCGCTCCCTTGCCGAGTCCGGAAAGCGTGCGTCCCTCATGCTGTCGCTTGAGTGCATAGGCTATTTCAGTGACGAGCCGGGAAGCCAGGAGCACCCCGTGCGGCTTCTCAATGCGATCTATCCGACTACCGGGAATTTCATTTCACTGGTGGGCTTCTACCAGGACGGCGATGTCGCGCGCCAGGTGAAGGCGGCCATGAAATCGGCTTCCGACTTGCCGGTGTACTCCATCAATGCGCCGGGTTTTGTCGTGGGAGTCGATTTTTCGGACCACCTCAATTACTGGCATGAAGGCTATGTGGGGATGATGGTCACCGACACGGCTTTTTACAGGAACAAGGCTTACCACACGCCGCAGGACACGGCGGACAGGCTGGACTACGGGCGCATGGCAAAAGTCGTCGAAGGCGTGCGCGCGGTGGTCATGCAGCATGCCGGGCCTGCCGTAGCGACGCGCTAGTTTTCTGCGGCCCCAGCACCCGCGCCAACGTCCACTCCGGCGCGGCCGCATCCAGCCGGCTTGCCAGCATGGGCAAATGATTGGCCGGCACGGCGGGATAGAGGTGGTGCTCGACGTGGTAGAGCAGATTCACCGTCAGGCGGTTGACCCAGGCGCGCCGTTCGGTGCGGGCGAACACGCCTTTCGCATCGCAGCCATGGTGCACGCTCCATACCGCGAAAAATCCGACCAGGGCGTTGGAGCCCATCATCGCGACCACGTGGTAGCGCAGCCAGGCCTGCTCGGCCGCGATGGCGGCCAGCCAGACCGCGGCGATCAATGACAGCTCCGCCCACACCCAGCGCCGCGTGCGCGGGCCGCCATCGCGCAGCGCCTGCGCGTGGGTGCGCAGGCTGAACAGCGGGCCCAGCAGCAGGGCGCGCCAGCCGGCTTGCCGAGCCCAGCCGCCTTCCTCGTCGCCTTCGCCCAGCGGGTTGCGGTGGTGCGCCAGGTGGGTGTGGCGTATGGCGTGGGTTGAGCACAGCATGCCCAGGGTCAGCATCAGCAGCACGGCATCCAGCCAGCGGCGCGGCACGCCTATGCTGGCGTGGTAGCTGTCATGGGCCTGGCGCAGCGCGGTGAGGAAAAAAGCCGCCGACAGCGGCATAGCCAGCCAGTACAGGTCTTGCTGCGCGGCCCACAGCGAGCCAGCCAGCCAGGGCGCGGAAAGGCCCAGGTTCAGCGCGACCTGGCGGGGCCGCAAGGCCACTAGGTCATCCCAGCGGACATGCGTGGGCCTTGCGCTGGCGGCGGCGCGGCTTGTATCGATACTCAGAGACATGGCTTGGCCTCCTCGTGCAGTCCGGTCTTGCGCTGTGCGCTCGCCTTCAGGGCGTGCCGCCGGCTGCGGCAGGCGGTATGGCCGGCGCGGTTGGCTGGGCGCCCTGCACATGGGCGGCCAGTTCCTTCGCCGCTATCCATTGGCGCACCTGCGTCCAGACATTGCGCGAGATGATGGCCACGGTGGCGAACACGCCCGCCATCACCAGCCACAGCGAACGCCGCATCGCGTCGACGGCGCTGTGGCGGTCGGTGAATTCGCCAAAGCTCAGCATCAGCAACAGGGTGCCCGACACGGCCAGCAGGTAGGCGCAGCGTATCCAGAACTCCGCGCCGCCGTCCGCGTCGCACAGCATGCGCAGCACCTTGTAAAGGATGGGCTTGAGGTAGCTGATCGCCACAATGGGGCCGACCACCGCGACCAGCAGCGAGACAAAAAACAGGGTGGCATCGAGATGCGCTTCCATGATGGGTTTTCCTTTCTTTGTTTGAATAGTTTGGTTTAACGCGAGCAACTGGCGGAATCGCAGCGGGCGGCGGCCGAGCGTTCGGCCGCGCGCCGCACGGCGCCTTCAAACATCAGGCGCACCAGGCCGCGCGGGATGCGGTGGCGGTTGCGCGCCAGCACGGGGTAGCTCCATTCCGCGAAGGGGCGCAGCAGCGGCAAACGCATGGCGGTGCTGACCCAGCCCAGGCCGACGGCCTCGTAGGCCAGGCGGAACACCTCCACGCCCTTGAGCACGCGGCCGTCGGCCCTGCGGGCGTGGATCAGCTCCAGCAAGTCCTGCATCGTGGTGCCCGCGGGCGGCCCGGAAAAATCCGCTGCCGAGACGTCGGCAAAGCGCAGATGGCCCTCGGTGTTGCGCAGCATCAGGTTGCTCATTTCGGCGTTGCAAAGCGGGCAGGCCGATTCGTAGTACAGGGTCAGCGGGTAGATGGCCGGGTCCATGCCGGCCTTGAAGCTGTCGTAGCGGGTGTTGCCTGGGCTGCTGATCGCCTGTTCTGTTGAGTGGGGGGTAGTCATATTTCTCTCCTTTAGAAATTTCAGTACAAACAGAAATTGATAATCAAAAAAAAGCCGACCGGCCTCAGAAGGTAGGCGGCAGCAACTCCGAAGGATCCATGGGCTTGGCGTCGCTGTCGCCGCGCACGAACTTCTGCACGCTGGCGCCCATGCGCAGCACTTTTTCGAGGGTGTTGGGCGACAGGCGCAACATCTCGTCGGCCCACAGGCCCAGCGATTCCATCAGCCTCAGGGTTTCACGCACACGGTCCTGCGCGTCGGCGGGTTCGGCCTCAAAGCCCTGGTCTTTCACGAGTTCGCGCAGCATACGCACCGTCGGGTCGTATTCGCGCTCCTTGCGCTCGCGCACCACGGTGCGAAACAGCTCCCAGACGTCCAGCGAGGTTTCGTAATAGTCGCGCCTGTCGCCCAGGACGTGGGTGGCGCGTATCAGGTTCCAGTTCAGCAACTCCTTGAGGCTGGTGCTGACATTGGAGCGCGCCACGGCCAGCGTGTCGGCGATGTCCTCGGCATGCAGCGGGCGGCCGTGGAAAAAGAGCAGGGCGTGGATTTGCGAAACGGTGCGGTTGACGCCCCAGGCGGTGCCCATCTCTCCCCAATGGACGACAAATTTGCGGGCGACGGGGCTGAGTTCCATGACTCCGACTATACGTTGTCTGAAATTTCTGTCAATACAGAAATTAAGGATGCGAAAAAGAAACAACAGAGCAAGCCGGTGAGCACAAGCCCGAGAATACGGCGCATGACAGACATCAAGACCTACGGCATGTCCGAGCGGGCCGACCACCTGGACTTCGACATCCGGTCCCAGCTGGTGCGGCCGCCGCTGGTGCGTCCGCACCGGCACGAGTATTTCCAGATCCAGATCAGCCTGCAGGGCGACACCGAACAGAACGTGGCCGGCACGGTGCGGCCTTTCCGCCGCGGCTACCTGAGTTTTATCCTGCCTTACCGCGTGCATGTGATCCCGCATCCCGAGGGCTCGCGCTACGTCATCATCAATATGTCGCAGCAGTTCCTGCGCCCCGGCCTGGACGTGGACCCGCTGGACCTGGAGGACGTGCCCTTGAGCCGCGCGCCCGAGCTCGCGCCTTTTCTGTTCCAGGAATACGCCGACTTTTATTTTTCCGAGGAAGAGTTTCCCGAGATCGAGGCGCTGCTGGAAAAACTCGCGTTTGAAAACGCGCACCGCCGCTTCGGCTCCATCGAGATGATCCGCGGCCTGATGCTGCAGCTCATAGGCCTGGTCTGTCGCAAGTATGAAGCCGACCTGCTGCGCTTTTCGGCCAGCCAGGCGCAGCAGGGCAGCCGGCGCGCCAGCCTGCAGCGCGCGGTGCGCTATATCCGCGAGCACCTGGCCGGCGAAGTCACGCTGGCCGATGCGGCGGCGGCGGCTTTTCTCTCGCCCAACTACCTGGCCCACCTTTTAAAAAAGGAAACCGGCAAGACCTTCACCGACCTGGTGACGGAGCGGCGGCTGGAATTTGCCCAGGAGCAGCTGGCGCACAGCGGCCAGCGCATCGCGAGCATCGCCCACGCCGCAGGTTTTGCTGACGAGGCTTATTTCGCGCGGCGCTTCCGCCAGCGCTTCGGCCAGACGCCGAAAGCCTACCGCGATAGCGTACGCGCAAAGATTTCGGGTGCCTGAAGCCTGCTGCGCTGCAACAGCACTGCATTGAATCGTCCGGTAAATGCGTAATTGCGTCCGCCTGGGAAAGCCGTGTCCGCCCTAAGCTTTAGGGTTGGAGAAAAACGCCGACAACAAGCTCCAGCTTTTATCAATCCAGGAGACACCCATGACACAACCAGACATGAGCAAACGCGGAATTCTGCAAACAGGCGCCCTGATGGCGACAGGCGCGGTCGTCGGCTGCGCCACGCCCGGCACGGCGGCCAATGCGCCGGCCACGCCCTTCGCGGTGGCCGGGACCTACATCCCCATCGCGGGCAGCACCGAGATGTTCCCGGTGCGCCGCATCTACTGCATAGGCCGCAACTACGCGGCCCATGCGATCGAGATGGGCTCGGACCCCAGCCGCGAGCCACCATTCTTTTTCCAGAAGCCTACCGACGCCATCCAGGTGGTGCCGCCCGGCAAGGTGGCCGACCATCCCTATCCCACGCTGACCAAGAACTACCACTACGAAGTCGAACTGGTGGCGGCGCTGGCCAAGGGCGGGCGCAACATCCCCATGGACAAGGCGCTGGACCTGGTCTACGGCTACGCGCTGGGCCTGGACATGACGCGGCGCGATTTGCAGCGCGGCATGGGCGACCAGAAAAAACCCTGGGAAATCGGCAAGAGTTTTGACATGTCGGCCCCCATAGGTCCCATCTACAAGGTGGCGCAGACCGGCCATTACACCAAGGGCGCGATCTGGCTCAAGGTTAACGGCCAGCTCAAGCAGAACGCCACGCTCAACCACATGATCTGGTCGGTGGCCGAGCAGATCTCCAAGCTGTCGGAGGCTTTTGAGCTCTTCCCTGGCGACATCATTTATTCAGGCACGCCCGAAAACGTCGGCCCGGTGGTCAAGGGCGATGTCATCGAATGCCACATCGACGGCCTGCCGGAGCTCAGCGTCAAGATCGTCTGAGGCCGGGGCGCTGAAGTGAAATGAAAGAGGGCGGGGCAAGGGAAAACACCATGCCGTCGCCCCGCGGTGGCAAGAACTTCCGGGGCCGCATAGACTCCGACTGTTTGCCTTTCTCTCCCAACAACTATCTGTGAGGAAACCGCCATGCTTGAACACGACCAGAAAAAAGACTTCGATGCCTTGCTGCCTGGGCGGAGCACCGAAGCCGGCGCCAGCCGCCGCACCGCGCTCAAAACAGCCCTGGGGGTCGGTTATGCGGCTACCGCCATGCCCATCATGGCGCAGACCGCGATCAAGACCTCCTCGGAAGGCCTGAAGACCGGCGAGACCACTTACGAGGTCAACGGCTTCAAGGTGCCCGCCTTCTTCGCGGCGCCCGCCGGCAAGACCAACCTGCCGGTGGTGCTGGTGATCCAGGAAATCTTCGGCGTGCACGAATACATCGCCGACACCGCGCGGCGCTTCGCCAAGGCCGGCTACCTGGCCATCGCCCCCGAGCTCTACGCGCGCCAGGGCGACCCCAGCAAATACAACGAGATGGCCAAGCTGCTGGCCGAGGTCGTCTCCAAGGTGCCTGACGAACAGGTCATGGCCGACCTGGACGGCGCGGTGAAGTGGGCGGGCGCCAACGGCGGAAACACCAAAAAAGTCGGCATCACCGGCTTTTGCTGGGGCGGCCGCATCACCTGGCTGTACGCCGAGCAGAGCAAGAACGTCAAGGCCGGCGTGGCCTGGTACGGCCGCCTGGTCGGCCAGCCCTCGGCGCTCACGCCCAAGCACCCGCTGGACCTCGCTGCGGGCCTGAAGGCACCGGTGCTCGGTTTGTATGGCGGCCAGGACGGCGGCATCCCGCTGACCACCGTCAACCAGATGAAGGACGCACTGGCCGAAGCCGGCGCCAAAGGCAACAAGGCGGCCGCCGCCTCCGAGTTTGTGGTCTACCCGCAGGCGCCCCACGCCTTCCATGCCGATTACCGGCCCAGCTACCGCAAGGACGCGGCTGAAGACGGCTTCAAGCGTGCGCTGGAGTGGTTTAAATCTCACGGCGTGGCCTGATTCTTCGTTCATACAGAGCATCCAAGCCGCCAGCCCGCCCGGGCCGGCGGCTTTTTTTACGCCGGCCCCTCTTGACAGCCTTGCTAAGATAAAAACAACCCCGGCCCGCTGGCATTGAATGCTGCGCCCGGGGTTTTGTCGTCTGTGGTGTAACCTCCGGGTTGCCCCTGCAGGCATGGGCTAATCAATTTGGGCTTAGGCCCAGTCAATACGGGCATATGTAGCTATGACTTTGCTAGCAATCTTGATGGGAACCCTGGCCGCCGGCATAGGCAGCGTGTGGCTGGCGGCCTTGCTGAGCTTTGGCGTGCTGGCCCGCTACACGCAGCACATGCTGAGCCTGGCCGCCGGTGCGCTGCTGGCCACGGCCTTTATGCACCTGCTGCCCGAGGCTTTTGAAAGCCAGGCCGGCGCCAAGGAGCTGTTCGCCACCTTGCTGGTGGGGCTGGTGTTCTTTTTCCTGCTCGACAAGGCCGAGCTCTGGCACCACGGCCATGAGCACCATGGCGGCGAGCACCACGGCCCCGAAGCGGCGGCGCATGCGCAGCATGACCATACCGGGCATGTGCATGCCGCGCACAGCCACCACGGCCACAATCATGGGCACGGGCATGTTGAAGCCCGCACCGGCGGCTGGGCCGTGCTGGCCGGCGACAGCGTGCATGCCTTCGGCGACGGCATTTTGATCGCCTCGGCTTTTATGGCGGACCTGCGGCTGGGCGTGGTCGCCGCGCTGGCGGTGCTAGTGCACGAGGTGCCCCACCACATGGGCGACCTGGTGGTGCTGCGCCAGACCTCGAACAACCGGCGCGCCGCCCTCGTCAAGGTGTCGCTGGCCGGTGCGGTGACGGCATTGGGCGGCGTGGTCGGCTACGCGCTGGTCGACCAGCTCTATGACTACCTGCCGTTTTTCCTGATCATGGCCTCGAGCAGCTTTATCTACGTCGCGCTGGCCGATTTGATCCCGCAGCTGCAAAAACGCGTGACCGCCCGTGAAACCATGGCGCAGATCGCCTGGCTGGCCATAGGCATAGGCCTGGTCACGCTGATCAGCGGCATGGCGCACCACCATTGAGGGTTTTCGGCCCTGCGGCGCTGCTGTAAGACGGCGCCTGACAAGCTCAGGGCTTGGCGGCCTATAGGCCGGTTTGGGACGCGGCGGGAAGATGAAGTCGGCATTCTTCCCAGCCCACTATCCTTTGTGCAAAGGCAGGCCCGCCATGAACTTCCATTCAGAACCCACCACGGTTTCCAGCGTCTTCCGCCCGTCGACCGCATTCGGCGAGCCGCTGCGCAAGGCGTCGCAGCGCAAACCGCGCATTGTTCGCCGCCCGCGTGCCGCGGCCTATATCGCGTTCTTCATCACGGTCTTCGCCAGCATGGCGGCCGCTGCGGCGCTGGCTACCCATGACTTGCCGCTCATGCTGGTGGGCTTGTGATGAATACCAGGCGCGGCCATTCACCTGACGGCGGCGTTCCGCTGGGTACGGGCTCGCCCGACGAGCCGGCACATACCTTGCCGGCCGAGCCGGCCCAGATCACCAAAGCCCGGTCCCCGAAAGCCGAAGCGGCACAACCCCGTGCCGGCGCACACCAGCGCCCCGGCAATGAAGAGCCCGAGCCCACGCTGGAGGACGACCTGCCCTCCGACGGGCGCGACAAAAAAGGCGAGGCCATGATCCGCGACCTGCCGCCCAGGGCTGGAAAGAAAGAGCGCTAGCCCGTGGCCACCAGCCCCAACACCCCGCCGCCCGAGCCGCTGCCGCCCCTGGACACGCCGCCGGACCCGGGCGAGGTGCAGACCACGCCCATGCCAATGACGGTGATATAGGCGAAAAAAGCGCTGCCGGCAATGAAATCGAAACCGGTGTAGTGTCATAAGGCGCACAGGAAATGCGCAACGCAGGCAGGACACCCGCTTCCGGGTTTCCCGCAAGGTTTGACTGCTGCAAGGAGAACCGACATGCCGATAGACACCAGCCCCGAAGGCGCCGAGCTGCTGCACCAGCCGGTCGTCAAGCCATTTCCCGAAATCAGCCCCAAAGAGTCCCACCACGCCCACCATGCCCGGCAAGCCATCGAGGATGACGGCCACAACCACGATGAGGGCGAGGCCGGCGCCGCATCCGGCGCCTCCCCGGGTGCAAGCCTGAAACCGGGCCCGGGCCCCGCGCCGCCGGCCTGAGCGCCTGCCCCGCGCTTGCACTGCGCGGCAAGCTTCTATAAGGTCGGAGGACTTTTCCCCGAGGGAGACACCCATGGCCGAAGTTCTCAAGGTCCGCTGCTGCATTGCCGGCGGCGGCCCGGCCGGCATGATGCTGGGCCTGCTGCTGGCACGCGCCGGCGTGGAGGTGCTGGTGCTCGAAAAGCATGCCGATTTCCTGCGCGACTTTCGCGGCGACACGGTGCATCCGTCCACCCTGCAGGTGATCCACGAACTGGGCCTGCTGGACAAATTCCTGGCACGCCCGCACGAGGAGGTCAGCGAGCTGCGTGCGATCGTCGGCGACACCCAGGTGGTGCTGGCCAGTTTCAAGCGCCTGCGCATACGCTGCCAGTTCATCGCGATGATGCCGCAGTGGGAGTTCCTGGATTTTGTGCGCGACGAAGCCGAGCTTTATCCCGGTTTTCGATTGCTGCAGAACGCCGAAGTCACGGGGTTGAGTGAGGAGGGCGGCACGGTGACCGGCGTGCATGTCACCACGCCGGAAGGCCCCCTGCAGGTGAGGGCGGATCTGGTCATAGGCGCCGACGGCAGGCGCTCGACGGTGCGCGCCGCCGCCGGGCTGGTGGTGTGCGACCTGGGCGCACCCATCGACGTGTTGTGGATGCGGCTGCCCAAGCTGCCGGGGGATCCTTCCACCACGGGCGGGCGCATCACCACGGGCATCTTCCTGGCCATGATTGACCGCGGCAGCTACTGGCAGTGCGCCTATGTGATTCCCAAGGGCGGGATTGAGGCCGTGCGCGCGCGCGGGCTGGAGGCCTTCAGGGCCGACATGGTGAAAGTGGCGCCCCTGTTCGCGGGTCGCATGGACGCGCTGGCAAGCTGGGACGACATCAAGCTGCTGAGCGTGACGGTGGACCGGCTGGAGCGCTGGTACAGGCCCGGCCTGCTGTGCATAGGCGACGCCGCGCATGCCATGTCGCCCGTGGGCGGCGTGGGCATCAACCTGGCGGTGCAGGATGCCGTGGCGGCGGCCAACACGCTGGCGCAGCCGCTGGCCGATGCGCGCGTGGACACGGCGGCCCTGACGCCTTTCCTGGCGCGGGTGGAAAAGCGGCGCCTGCTGCCGACCCAGCTCACCCAGGCGGCGCAGGTGGCCATCCAGAACCGCGTGCTGAGTCCGGTGCTGGCGGCGCGCGGCAGCGAAGCCCCGCCCATGGCGCTGCCCTGGCCCTTGAAGCTGATGCGCCGCTGGCCGCTGCTGCAGGCACTGCCGGCTTATGCGGTGGGTGTGGGTGTGCGGCCCGAGCATGTGCGTTCCCCGGCGCGGCCCCCCGCCTAGATTTGTAGGCCGTCTCCTACGCCATGGGCAGGCATTGCCTACAGCGGCCGTGCCGCGCGGCTTTTAGAGTGAAACCAACAGACTCTGTGCACCCCTTTGTGCGCCCTTGTGGCAGGCGAGCCGGATTTCCGGCACAGCCGGCCGGGGCCTGCAAGCCGAAGGAGACCTTCCCATGAAAAGCAGCGACACCCTTCATGCCCACAAACCCGAACCCAGCCCTTCCAAAGGCCAGGTGGGCGACAGGCCGGACAACGGCTCCAGGAGCAGCCGCGGCGCCGGCCCCAGCTCGGGGGCGCGGCGCGACAACCCGCACAGGCGCATCCGCCTGACAGGCCACGCCCGCGCCTGCTGAAGCACGCCTTCCGGTGCGTGCACTCGGCGCGCACCCATCGAAAAATCCCTACAGCCCTGTGGGACACAGTCTCATGGGGCATGGCCGCAAGGCACGGCTAAATTGGTGACTGGCTGGCGTTCAGCCAACTTCCGCCGATCGACAGATTGATCTTCCTATCGCTTCATTTCTTCATACAAGGAAACACACATGCACGCATCCAAATTCAAACCCGCTGCCGCAACGGCTCTTGCCCTGGCTGCCCTGCTGGCACTGGGCGCCTGTGGAAAGAAAGTCGAAGACACCGGCGCGACCTCCTCGACGCCGTCCAGCTCCAGCCCTTCAACCTCTTCCACGCCTGCGCCTTCGACACCTTCCACCAGCAGCAGCGGTACCAGCCCCACGCCTACGCCGGAGTCCAGCGCGGCTGTGTCGAACTCCGGTTCGACCGCGCCCGGCACGCCGGCCAGCGGCACCACCAAATAAAGAGAGCCGCCACCGCTTTCGTGCGGGCTTAAAAAAACGCCACCAGGCACGGCCGGTGGCGTTTTTTGTTGCGGCGTTAACAAGGGGGCCTAGCCCTGGGCCACCGGGCGCTGCGGGTCACTGCACCAGTCGCTCCAGCTGCCGGCGTACAGGCCAGTCCGGCCCAGGCCGGCGATTTCCATGGCGACCAGGTTGGGCACGGCACTGACGCCGCTGCCGCAGTGGTGCACCACGGTCGCCGGGTCGCGGCCGGCCAGCAGGGATGCAAACTCGGCCTTGAGTTGTGCGGCCGGCTTGAATTTGCCGTCGGGCGCGATGTTCTGGCTGAAGGGCCGGTTCAGCGCGCCCGGGATATGGCCGGCCACCGGGTCCAGCGGCTCCACCTCCCCCTTGAAGCGCGGCGTGGCGCGCGCATCGATCAGGGTCTGGGCCGGCCTGCCCAGTTGCGCGGCCACGGTATCGGCCGACACCAGCGTGGCCCTGGCCGGCGCGAGCAGGAAGCTGGCCTGGAAATGCGTGGGCTCCTCGCCGCTGTTCACCGCGCCGCCCGCCGCCTGCCAGGCCTGCAGGCCGCCGTCGAGCATGGCGACGTTTTCATGGCCGGCCCACTTGAGCATCCACCACAGGCGCCCGCAGTAGTTGGCGCCGTTGCGGTCATAAACGACGGCCTGCATGTTGTTGGCGAAACCGACGCTGGACAGCCAGGTCGCGAACTTCTCGCGATTCGGCAGCGGGTGGCGCCCGCCCGACGCGGGCGCGTCGGCGCCGCTGGCGGTGATGATCCCGTGGGCGCCGGGCACGCCGTGCTTGGCGCTCAGTGCGGTGTCCAGGTTGGCGTACACGGCGCCGGGGATGTGCGAGGCCAGGTACTGTTCCTGCCCCAGGCCCGGCTTCATGAGGTCGAAGCTGCAATCGAAGATGCGCAGCGGTTTGGCCGAGGCGACCAGGGCTTGCAGTTGTTCGGCGGAAATCAGGGTGGTGTAGTTCATGAGGAAACTCCTTAGTGCTCTTCGGCGGGGGCGTTCGGCGCGGCGCGGGCACGCAGCACCGTGGCCGCAATCGCGCTCACGATGATGAGCACCATGCCGGCCCAGCCGATCAGGGGAATATTGTCGCCAAACAGGATCAGGCTGTAGAGGGCCGCAAAGACAATGCCCGAATACTGCAGGTTGGCCACCATCAGCGTGCCGCCGTGGTTTTCCGACATCGAATAGGCCTTGGTCATGGCCAGCTGGCCCAGCGACGCCAGTATGCCTATGGGCGGCAGCCACAGTGCGTGCCGCCAGTTCCAGGGCGTCACGCCCATCACTGCCATACCCAGCGCGCCGGCCACCGCCGTGCCCACGGCAAAGTAAAACACGGTGCGGGTTTCGGGCTCGCCCATGCGCGAAATCGCCATGACCTGCATGTAGGCGAAGGCGGCGCCCAGGCCGGACATCAGGCCCACCAGGCCGGCAAAGGTCTGGTTCTGGTCTATGGCCGGACGCAGCAGCATGACCACGCCGGTGAAACTCGCCAGGATGGCCATGACCAGCGGCCCCTGGCTGGCGAATAAAGCCCCCAGGCTGGCCGCGCCGCTCTCCGGGGAGGCGCTGGCCGGGGCGTTGGTGTCGGCTTTCGGCGGCGTCCAGGCCATCAGCGCCCCGCCGACCAGGAAGGCCGCTATCCACACGCTGCTCATGTAGTTGAGCGTCATGGCAGTGGCCAGCGGCAGATGCGCGATGGCGTAAAACCAGGCCGACAGCGACATCACGCCGATCACGCTGCGCCAGGCGTGCATGGCCGGGTAGCGGGTGGCCAGCGTGATGCCGCGCGCACGCGCATAGGCCGCCATGAAGAGGATGCCCAGGATGCCGCGGTAGAACACCAGCTCGGCGCTGTTGAAGTGCTCCGACGCGTACTTCACGCAGACCCCCATGGTCGCAAACATGAACGAGGAAAAAATCATCCAGATGGCTTGCATGGTGTGCGGCGGGTTTAGGGGCAGGGATGGGTGGAATGAAAAATGGCTGCGGCCCCGTCGATGTACGGGACTGCAGCCATCCTATAGGCGGGCGAGGGAGCTTGCACGCCGGGAGCCGGTTCTCAGATCATCTGCGTGGTTTTGCTGGCGCCCATCTCGCGGCGGTACCACTCGTGAAAGTGCTGCATGCCGTCTTCCATGGGGCTCTGGTAGGGGCCGAATTCGTTGTCGCCGCGCAGCAGCAGGGCTTTGCGGCCGGCGTCCATGCGCAGGGCGATTTCGTCGTCCTCCACGCAGGTTTCCATGTAGGCCGCCTGCTGCGCCTCGATGAACTCGCGCTCGAAGGCACAGATTTCCTCAGGGTAGAAGAACTCCACCACGTTGAGCGTCTTGTCGGGCCCCTGCGGGTGTAGCGTGCTGACCACCAGCACGTGCGGATACCACTCGACCATCACGTGCGGGTAGTAAGTGAGCCAGATCGCGCCGTACTTGGGCGGCACGCCCTTGCGGTACTGCAGCACCACGTCGTGCCATTTTTTGTAGGTATCGGTGCCGGGCTTGCCGAGCTTGTCCGACACGCCCACGGTCTGCACCGAATAGTCGGCCTCGAGCTGCCAGCGCAGGTCGTCGGTGGTGACGAAGCCGCCCAGGCCGGGGTGGAAGGGGCCGACGTGGTAGTCCTCGAGGTAGACCTCGATGAAGGTCTTCCAGTTGTAGTTGCATTCGTGCAGGTGCACCTTGTCGAGCTGGTAGCCCGAAAAATCGAGGTCGGCATGCGTGGCCAGCTGCGCCATCTCGGCCGCGACGTCGCGGCCGTTGTCCTCGAACACCAGGCCGTTCCAGGTCGTGGTCTTGTAGCGGTTCAGGTTCAGGCAGGGATCGATCTCGAAGTGCGGCGCGCCTATGAGCTCGCCCGCGGTGTTGTAGGTCCAGCGGTGCAGCGGGCAGACGATGTTGCTGCCGGTGTTGCCGCGGCCCTGCAGCATGGTCGACTGCCGGTGCCGGCAGACGTTGGAGATCAGCTCTATGCCCGAGGCATTGCGCACCAGCGCCCGGCCCTCGCCCTCATGCGGCAGGGCGTAGTAGTCGCCCAGGTTGGGCACCGCCAGTTCATGGCCCAGGTAGCGCGGCCCGTGTGTGAACAGCTTTTGCTGCTCCCGCTGGTACAGGCCCGCATCAAAGTAGCTGGAAATCGGGAGCTGGCTGGTGGCCTGAAGGAGGCGAAGGCTGAGATCAGACATGCAAATTTCGGGTGAACATGCCGCCGCGCGAGGCTTTGGAGGCAGTTGACAAACCAGGGAAGCAGGCTGAGCGTCAGCCCACGGGTGAAAACAAGGCCGGGTTTCCCGCAACGGGGTCACCGTTGTTATCGAGAACTGTTATCAATTGTACCCGCGCGGGGTGGATTCGGGGGTGTTGCCGGCCAACTGGATAATGGAGCGGATGGGCCCGGGGCTCCGGCTATTTGGGGCTCCGTGAACATGCCGGGTGGCGAAGTGGATTCCCGGGGACGTGAGTTGACAACAAACTGGAGAAAAAATGGACTTGAAAGCCGATGGCAGCAGTTTGATGGATTTTTTTGAGAATCATGAGCACAGGTTGCTTCACAAGTGGGTGCACTACTTTGAAATTTACGACCGCCACTTCTCGAAGTTCCGCAACAAACCCCTGTCGCTGATCGAATTCGGGGTGTCCCATGGCGGGTCACTGCAGATGTGGAGGCATTATTTCGGGCCGCAGGCCAGGATTTACGGCGTCGATATCGACCCGCGCTGTGCCTCTCTCGATGAGGAAAACATCACTATTTTTATCGGTGACCAGGACAACCGTGATTCGATACGCGCTATACGGGACTCCCTGCCGAAGTTCGACATCATCATTGACGACGGGGGCCACACCATGTCGCAGCAGATCAATACCCTCGAAGAAATGTACGGCCACCTCAAGGACGGCGGTGTTTATCTCTGCGAAGACCTGCATACCAGTTATTGGCCGCAATGGGGCAATGGCGTGCGCAAGCCGGGCAGCTTCATCGAGTATTCCAAACGCCTGGTCGACCAGTTGAACGCCTGGTACTCTGAAGAGGCCGGTTTCGAGGTCGATGAGTTCACCCTCAATGCCTTCTCCCTGCACTACTACGACAGCATCCTGGTGATCGAAAAGCGCAGGATGAAACCGCCTGAGCACCGCATATACGGCACACCTCTATTTCCGGTGAGTGCCGGCGCGCAGCAGGTTCTGGACCAACAAAATCCTCGTTAAGCGTCCGGCCGAGGCGCGGAAACGGCCCTTGCCAGGGCCTCCCCGCACGCGGGGCGGGTATTGCCGCCAAGAACTGTTATCAATTGTTGCCGCGCCGGGTAAATCCCCGGGCTTGGTGCGCGGCCGCCGGATAATGCGCACAGTGCATTTTCAACCCCGGGTGTCGGGCGCCGCAATCCCTTCGCAACGGCCTAAAATCAGGCCTACATCCAAAGAACCATGGCCAAAAGCGCTTCATCCTCCGCCTCTTCGACGCCCCCCGCAGCAGCGCTGCCCGCCAGCTATGAGGCGGCCCTGCAGGAACTCGAGGAACTGGTGGACAGCCTGGAGTCCGGCCAGCTGCCGCTGGACCAGCTGCTGACGGGTTACCAGCGCGGCGCGCAGTTGCTGAAGTTCTGCCGCGACAAGCTCGAAGCCGTGGAAACCCAGATCAAGGTGCTCGAAGGCACGGAACTCAAGCCCTGGGTGCAGGAGTAAAGCGGCACGAAAGCCGCGACCCGCTACCCGATCCAGACCCAAACAGAGACCCAGATTGAACGCCCCTGAAAAACTGCCCCTGTTCACGCTGAGCGACTGGAGCGCAAGACAGCTTGCCACCGTCGAGAGCGCCTTGTCCCGCTGGGTGGCCTGTCCCACCGATTCGCCCGCGCCCGCCGGCCTGGGCGACGCCATGCGTTATGCCGTGCTCGACGGCGGCAAGCGCCTGCGCCCGCTGCTGGTCATGGCGGCCTGCGAGGCTGTGGGCGGCAACCCCGAAGCTGCCCTGCGCGCCGCCTGTGCGGTCGAGCTGATCCACGCTTACTCGCTGGTGCACGACGACATGCCCTGCATGGACAACGACGTGCTGCGCCGCGGCAAGCCCACGGTGCACGTCAAGTTCGGCCAGGCCCAGGCGCTGTTGGCCGGCGATGCGCTGCAGGCCCTGGCCTTTGAATTCCTGACGCCCGAAGATGGCTCGGTCGACGCCGCCACGCAAGCGCGGCTGTGCCGCATGCTGGCCCAGGCGGCCGGTTTCCAGGGCATGGCCGGCGGCCAGGCGATAGACCTGGCCAGCGTGGGCATGCCGCTGGACTCGCAGCAACTGCATGAAATGCACCGCCTGAAAACCGGCGCGCTGCTGGAGGCCAGCGTCATGATGGGCGCGGCTTGCGGCACTGTGGCGCCCGCGGCCTGGCAGGCCTTGCGCGACTACGGCGCGGCCGTTGGCCTGGCCTTCCAGGTGGTCGACGACATCCTCGACGTCACCGCCGACTCCGCCACGCTGGGCAAGACCGCCGGCAAGGATGCCGCCCAGGACAAGCCCACCTTTGTTTCGCTGATGGGGCTGGAGGCCTCCAAAGCCTATGCGCAGCAGCTGCTGGCCAGGGCCCTGGCCGGCCTGGACGCCAGCGGGCTGGCCCGCACCGAGGCCTTGCGCGCGCTGGCCGACATGCTGGTCAACCGCCACCATTAAGCAGGACAGACAACCAGGGAAGAGGAACCGGCCTCGCCATAACAACGACACCACGATGTACCCATTGCTCGAAACCATTCAAAGCCCCGCCGACCTGCGCAAACTGCCGCGCACCGGCCTGAAGCCCCTGGCCGATGAGCTGCGCGCCTTTGTGCTCGACAGCGTCTCCCAGACCGGCGGGCACCTGAGTTCCAATCTCGGCACCGTGGAACTCACGGTGGCCTTGCACTATGTTTTCAACACGCCCGAGGACCGGCTGGTGTGGGACGTGGGCCACCAGACCTATCCGCACAAAATCCTCACGGGCCGGCGCGAGCGCATGGGCAGCCTGCGCCAGTTCGGCGGTCTGTCGGGCTTTCCGCGCCGCGACGAAAGCGAGTACGACACCTTCGGCACCGCGCATTCGTCGACCTCGATCTCCGCCGCGCTGGGCATGGCGCTGGCCGCCCAGCAAAAAGGTGAAGACCGCCACGCGGTGGCCATCATCGGCGACGGCGCCATGAGCGCAGGCATGGCCTTTGAGGCCCTGAACAACGCGGGCGTGCACGACCACTGCAAGCTGCTGGTGGTGCTCAACGACAACGACATGAGCATCAGCCCGCCGGTGGGCGCGCTCAACCGCTACCTGGCCCAGCTCATGAGCGGGCGCTTTTACGCCTCGGCCAAGCATGTGGGCAAGCAGGTGCTGCGCGTGGCGCCGCCGCTGCTCGAGCTGGCCAAGCGCCTGGAGTCGCATGCCAAGGGCATGGTGGTGCCGGCCACGCTGTTCGAAAACTTCGGCTTCAACTACATAGGTCCGATAGACGGCCACGATCTCGAGTCGCTGGTGCCCACGCTGGAAAACATCAAGCACCTGATGGACGGCAACGGCGGCCCGCAGTTCCTGCATGTGGTCACCAAAAAAGGCCAGGGCTACAAGCTGGCCGAGGCCGACCCCATCGCCTACCACGGCCCCGGCAAGTTCGACCCGGCCATGGGCCTGCAAAAATCCACCGCGCCCGCCAAGCAGACCTTCACCCAGGCCTTCGGCCAGTGGCTATGCGACATGGCCGAACACGACGCCCGCCTGGTCGGCATCACGCCGGCCATGCGCGAAGGTTCGGGCATGGTCGAGTTTCACAAGCGCTTTCCGGGGCGCTACCACGACGTCGGCATCGCCGAGCAGCATGCGGTGACCTTTGCCGCCGGCATGGCCTGCGAAGGCCTCAAGCCCGTGGTCGCGATCTATTCGACCTTTCTGCAGCGCGGCTACGACCAGCTGATCCACGACGTGGCCCTGCAGAACCTGCCCGTGGTGTTCGCGCTGGACCGCGCCGGCCTGGTCGGCGCCGACGGCGCCACGCATGCGGGCGCCTACGACATTCCCTACCTGCGCTGCATTCCCAACATGAGCGTGGCCTGCCCCGCCGATGAGCGCGAATGCCGCAAGCTGCTGTCCTCCGCCTTCGAGCAGGACCATCCAGTGGCCGTGCGCTATCCGCGCGGCGCCGGCGCCGGCGTGGAGCCCGAGGCGGGGCTGGAGTCGCTGCCCTTCGGCAAGGGTGAAATCCGCCGCGAAGGCGCGGGCATCGCCATCCTGGCCTTCGGCACCTTGCTGTACCCGGCCCTGCAGGCCGCCGAAAAGCTGGGCGCCACCGTCGTCAACATGCGCTGGGCCAAACCGCTGGACACCGAACTGCTGCTCAAGGTCGCGGCCTCTCATGAAGCCCTGGTCACGGTGGAGGAGGGCGCCATCATGGGCGGCGCCGGCAGCGCCGTCAGCGAAGCCCTGCAAGCCGCAGGCATCAACAAGCCCGTGCTGCACCTGGGCCTTCAAGACGAGTTCATCGAACACGGCGACCACGCCAAACTGCTGGCTATGCAGGGCCTCGATGCCGCAGGCATCGAAGCATCCGTCACCACGCGCTTCGGCGCGTTGCTGACCAACAAGCCCGCCAAGCCGGCGCTCAAGTCGGTCGCTTAAGCGCGAGTTCAGCTAGGTCCTGAAGGCTGTTCAACCCAGCATGAGCCGTGGAACCGGCTTTGCCGGGCCACAGGCGGGCGGCCCCCTCGGGGGGCAGCGACCCACACGAAGTGGGGGAGCGTGGGGGCACACCTTCAGCTTGCTGTCAGCTCTTCAAGGGTTTACCCGCCCGGGTGGCACGCCCCTGATTTTTAGAATTCCCCAGGACCTGCGCAGGCAGTCTGGCCGGCGCATGCGCGGGCCCCAAGGAATTCTATTTTTCACACTTCGGAGTCAAGTTGATGGATCGTCGTTCACTCATCAAGCACGCGGGCGTTGCCGGCGTGCTGGCCGCGGGCGTCGCGCCCGCCGTTCATGCGCAGGCTGCCGTTCGCTGGCGCCTGGCTTCCAGCTTCCCCAAGTCGCTGGACACGATTTACGGCGGCGCGGAGACCTTCGCCAAACACGTCAAGGCGATCTCGGGCGGCAAGTTCGAAATCTCGGTCCATGCGGCCGGTGAGCTGATGCCCGCCTTCGGCGTGGTTGACGGCGTGCAGCAAGGCTCCATCGAAGCGGCCCATACGGCGCCCTACTACTTCTTCGGCAAGGACGAGACCTTCGCCATAGGCGGGGCGATCCCCTTCGGCCTGAACAGCCGCCAGATGAGTGCCTGGACCTTCGAGGGCAACGGCCTGAAACTGATGCGCGAGTTCTATGCCAAATACAACATCATCAGCTTCCCCTGCGGCAATACCGGCGCCCAGATGGGCGGCTGGTTCCGCAAGGAGATCAAGTCGCTGGCCGACATGAAGGGCCTCAAATTCCGTGTCGGCGGTTTTGCCGGCAAGGTCATAGAGCGCCTGGGCGGCGTGCCGCAAAACATTCCCGGCGGCGAGATCTACCAGGCCCTGGAAAAAGGCACCATAGACGCGGCCGAATGGATAGGCCCCTACGACGACCAGAAGCTGGGCTTCAACAAGGTGGCGCCCAACTACTACTACCCCGGCTGGTGGGAAGGCGGCCTGCAGCTGGACCTCTACATCAACCAGAAGGCCTACGACGCGCTCACGCCCGAGTACAAGGCCATCGTCGAAGTCGCCAGCGCGGCGGCCCACGTCGACATGCAGGCCAAATACGACGCCAAGAACCCCACGGCCCTCAAACAGCTGGTGGGCGCCGGCGCCAAGCTGCGTCCCTTCCCCGCGGACGTCATGAGCGCGGCTTTCAAGGAGTCCATGAAGCTCTACGAAGAGCTGTCGGCCAGGAACGAAAGCTGGCGCAAGGTCTACGCCGATTATTCGAAATTCCGAGGCGACCAGAACCTGTGGTTCCGTTTCACCGAAGCCACTTTCGACCGCTTCATGCAAAGCCAGAAACTGTAAGCAGGCCTCGCCGGGCTGTTTGCCCGGACGCCAAGCCCCGAGCACGCCTGCCGCGCAGGCCCGTGCTGGAAAAAGCCGCCCATGGGGCGGCTTTTTTTTGGAGAAATCTGTGCTGATCTACGGGTAAGAACGGGGTAACTTTCTGAAAAAGAGTGACAAAGTGTCCATGCTCCGCCGGCGCTTCCGGGACGCTGCAACTATTGCAGTACCCGGTCGTGTGGCGGACCCCCTACGGACAACTTCAATAACTTCAGGAGAGAGTTTTATGGATCGTCGCTCACTAATCAAAAATGCCGGCATCGCCGGTGTGCTGGCTGCCGGCGTGGCGCCTGCCGTTCATGCCCAGGCCACCGTTCGATGGCGCCTGGCATCGAGCTTTCCGAAGTCGCTGGACACCATCTTCGGCGCGGCCGAGGTGTTCGCCAAAGCCGTCAAGAACATGTCCGGCGGCAAGTTCGAAATCTCGGTCCATGCGGCCGGCGAGCTGATGCCCGCTTTCGGCGTGGTCGACGGCGTGCAGCAGGGCTCCATCGAGGCGGCCCACACCGCGCCTTATTATTTCTTCGGCAAGGACGAATGCTTCGCCCTGGGCTGCGCCATTCCCTTCGGCCTGAACAGCCGGCAGATGAGCGCCTGGATGTACGAAGGCAACGGCCTGAAGCTGATGCGCGAGTTCTATGCCAAGTACAACATCGTCAATTTCCCCGGCGGCAACACCGGCGCCCAGATGGGCGGCTGGTACCGCAAGGAAATCAAGTCCGTCAAGGACATCAAGGGCCTGAAGATGCGCATTGGCGGCTTCGCCGGCAAGGTGCTGGAGCGCATAGGCGGCGTGCCGCAGAACATCCCCGGCGGCGAGATCTACCAGGCGCTGGAAAAAGGCACCATCGATGCCGCCGAATGGGTGGGCCCGTATGACGACCAGAAGCTGGGCTTCAACAAGGTCGCGCCGTTTTACTACTACCCCGGCTGGTGGGAAGGCGGCCCCGAGCTGGACTTCTTCATCAACAACAAGGCCTTCGAGGCGCTCTCGCCCGAATACAAGGCCATCGTGGAGGCCGCCGCGGCCCAGGCCCACGGCGAGATGCAGGCCAAATACGATGCCAAGAACCCGGCGGCCCTCAAGCAGCTGGTGGGCGCGGGCACCAAGTTGCGGCCTTTCCCCACCGACGTGATGAACGCCGCCTTCAAGGAAGCCATGGCCCTGTATGAGGAGCTCAGCGCCAAGAACGAGAACTGGAAAAAAATCTACGCAGACTATTCCAAGTTCCGCGCCGAGCAGAACCTGTGGTTCCGTTTCACCGAGGCCACCTTCGACCGCTTCATGCAAGCCCAGAAGCTCTGATTCCCGCGGGGCCTTCGCGCCCCGTCAGGAATTTGCAAGCCGCCTCCCAGAGGCGGCTTTTTTATTCTTGAAACAGGTGGGTACAAACGGTGTGATCTCGAAGTAAAAGCTGACAAAATCCCAGCTGGCCTTCGCTTGAGGACGCTGCCTTTACCGGCCGTACCGGCTCGAGAGGTCCGGCGGGCGCCATTCAGGCCCCGCACGTTTGACAAACTTTCAGGAGATAGCATTTTGGATCGTCGCTCCCTTATCAAAAACGCCGGCATTGCCGGCGTTCTCGCTGCTGGCATCGCCCCCGCGGTTCACGCGCAGGCCACCATACGCTGGCGCCTGGCTTCCAGCTTCCCCAAGCCGCTGGACACGATTTACGGCGGCGCCGAAGTGTTCGCCAAGAAGGTCAGCGAGATGACCGGCGGCAAGTTCCAGATCAGCGTGCATGCGGCCGGTGAACTGATGCCCGCTTTCGGCGTGGTCGACGGCGTGGGCCAGGGTTCCGTGGAAATGTGCCACACCGTGCCTTACTACTACTTCGGCAAGAACGAGGCCTTCGCCATAGGCGCGGCCATTCCCTTCGGCATGAACTCGCGCCAGATGTCGGCCTGGATGTACGAGGGCAACGGCCGCAAGCTCATGAACGAGTTTTACGCCAAGTACAACCTCGTGAGCTTTCCCGGTGGCAACACCGGCACCCAGATGGGCGGCTGGTTCCGCAAGGAAATCAAGACCGTGGCCGACCTGAAGGGCCTGAAGTTCCGCATCGGCGGCTTTGCCGGCAAGGTGGTGGAGCGCCTCGGCGTGGTGCCGCAAAACCTGCCCGGCGGCGAAATCTACCAGGCGCTCGAAAAGGGCACGCTGGACGCCGCCGAGTGGGTGGGCCCTTACGACGACCAGAAGCTGGGCTTTAACAAGGTTGCGCCGTTTTATTACTACCCCGGCTGGTGGGAAGGCGGTCCTGAAGTGGACTTCTTCATCAACAACAAGGCCCTCGAAGCCCTGCCCGCGGAGTACAAGGCGATTGTCGAAAGCGCCGCCTCGCACGCGCACATCGACATGCAGGCCAAGTACGACGCCCGCAACCCGACCGCACTGAAGCAGCTGGTGGGTGCCAAGACCAAGATTCTGCCTTTCCCCAAGCCCGTGCTCGACGCTTCGTTCAAGGCCGCGATGGACCTCTACGGCGAACTGGCCGAGAAGAACCCCGACTGGAAGAAGATCTACAGCGACTACCGCGCTTTCCAGAAAGACCAGATCCTCTGGTTCCGTTTTGCCGAGTCGCGTTTTGACACGTACATGCAAGGCGTCACTTTGTAAGCCTTTGCATTGCGCAAGAAAAAACCGCGACACGTCGCGGTTTTTTTTCGCCCCTGCTTCAACTCGTTCAGACTGGGACGGGGTCAAGAGCGGGGGCCGCGGGACTGGCTTTGCCAGACCGCAGGCGCCGCCCCCTGCAAGGGGGGAGGAGGCTACACGCAGTGAGCCTCAACGGGGGTGTGCCAACTATCTTTGGCTGCGGAATGTCTTGAGTTCGCTAACCAGGCGCTCAAATTCCGCCACCATTTCAGGCGACGACGCATAAAACACCGCGAACTTGCCCATCAGCGTGCGCACATAGAGGCGCGGCGCGATCAGCCATTCGAGCCCGCGCACGCGGATCAACTTGCCGTAGGCCAGCTCGCGCAGCTCCATGTGTTTGTCCCAGACCCAGCTCTGGTGCAGGCCCTGCTCATCGATGCGCGTGACGCTGCGCAGGATGTGCCAGCCCGTGTAGCTCACCAGCAGCAGGCCCGCGATAAACCAGCCGCCGGCGGCCGATGCGCCCGAGGCCCTGCCGGCCAGCCAGGCCTGCGCAAAGGCCGCGGCCAGTGCCGCCACGATGAGGGTGGACAGGATCTTGAAGGTCACGGAAAACGCCGGCCCCGAAATGCTCCCGCCCGTGGGCGTGAACTTGAAGGGCGGCGGGCCGAAATAGGGGCTGGGTGTGGGGCTAGGGTCCATGGCGGGTGATGATGTGCGGGCAGGGCGTGGGGGGCTGGTGGCCCAGGGTAGCAAAAAAAACGCCCCTCGCGAAAGGGGCGCTGGCAGCCTGTGGTGCGGGCGGCTTATTTGGTCTTGAACAGCTCGTCGACCTTTTTCTGTTCGTCTTCGGCACTGGGTTCGGCCGGCGGCGCCAGCGGATCGCTGCCTGCCGCGCCGCTGGCCGCGCCCGCGGGTGGGGTGGCGCTGTCGTCGACCGGCACTTCGATCTTGACCTTGTCCAGGTCTATCACCTCGGGCTTGTCGAGGAAGACGGTCACCGTCTGCGGCACGAAGATCACGATCGCCACCAGGAGCAGCTGCATCGCCACCCAGGGAATCGCGCCCAGGTAGATGTCGTTGGACTTGATGGGTTTGGGGATGCGCCCTTCCTTGAACAGCGTGTCGGCGATGCCGCGCAGGTAGAACAGCGCGAAACCGAAAGGCGGGTGCATGAAGCTGGTCTGCATGTTCACGCACAGCAGCACGCCGAACCAGATCAGGTCAATGCCCAGCTTGTCGGCGACCGGGCCCAGCATGGGCAGGATGATGAAGGCGATCTCAAAGAAGTCGAGGAAGAAGGCCAGGAAGAAGATGAACAGGTTGACGGCGATCAGGAAGCCGATCTGGCCGCCGGGCAGGCCGCTGAGCATGTGCTCGACCCACTTGGCGCCGTCCACGCCCTGGAACACCATCGAGAAGACGCGCGCGCCTATCAGGATGAACACCACCATGGCCGTCAGGCGCATGGTGCCTATCATGGCTTCCCAGATCAGCGCGGGGGTCAGGCGTTTGTGCATGGCGGCCAGTACCAGCGCGCCCACCACGCCCATGGCGCCGGCTTCGGTCGGTGTGGCGATGGCCTTGTCAATACCGGGCAGTCCGCCCATGGAGCCCAGCACCGCGAAGATCAGGATGGCCGAGGGGATGATGCCGCGCAGGCATTTGGCCCACAGCGCCCAGCCGTTGAGCGTGCGTGCGGTTTTGGGAACGCCGGGCACGTGGTGCGGCTTGAACACGCCGAGCGCGAAGGTGTAGCCCGCGAAGATCAGCACCTGCAGGATGGAGGGGCCCCAGGCGCCCTTGTACATGTCGCCCACCGAGCGGCCCAGCTGGTCGGCCATGACGATCAGCACCAGCGAGGGCGGCACCAGCTGCGTGATGGTGCCTGAGGCCGCCAGAACGCCGGTGGCGTAGCGCATGTTGTAGCCGTAGCGGATCATCACGGGCAGCGAGATCAGCGCCATGGCGATCACCTGGCCGGCCACCGTGCCGGTGATGGCGCCCAGGATGAAGCCGACGATGATGACCGAGTAGCCCAGGCCGCCCTTGGCGGGACCGAAGAGCTGGCCCATGGAGTCCAGCATGTCCTCGGCCAGGCCGCATTTCTCAAGGATGGCGCCCATGAAGGTGAAGAAGGGAATCGCCAGCAGCAGCTCGTTCGACAGGATGCCGAACATATTGAGCGGCAGGTTGGACATGAAGCTGGCCGGGAACCAGCCCATCTCGATGGCCAGAAAGCCCGAACCCAGCCCGAGGGCGGCCAGCGAGAAGGCGACGGGGAAGCCGATCAGCATGATCAGCACGAGGCCCGCGAACATGATCGGGGCAAAGTTTTCCATTTGCATGGGGTAGTCCTGAAAGTATTTTTATGGGAGCGGGTGATGCAAACGGATCACTGGACCGGCTTCTCGTAGTGCGTGTCCATCTCGAACTTGCCCTGGAGGTAGCAGATGCGCTTGATGATTTCCGACAGGCCCTGCACGAACATCAGGCCGAAGCCCAGCGGCAGCAGCAGCATCGCGGGCCAGCGGATCAGGCCGCCCGCGTTGCCCGAGACTTCCCCGGAGCGGTACATGCTCATGAACAGCGGCCAGCTCAGGTAGGCCATCAGGCCCATCACCGGCAGCAGGAAGAAGATCAGGCCGAAGATGTCCACATAGACCGGCCCATTGCCTTTGAGCTTGCCGTAGATGATGTCGACCCGCACGTGCTCGTTGAGCTTGAGCACCACGGGCGCGCCCAGCATCACGGTGGCGGCGAACAGATACCACTGGATTTCCAGCCAGCCGTTGGAGCTGATGTCCAGGCCGTAGCGTACAAAGGCATTGCCGGCCGAGATCAGCGCGGCCAGCAGCACCGTCCAGGCGGCGATCTTGCCCAGCCGCGTGGTCAGCCAGTCATAGGCCAGTGCGAGTTTGAGGAGTGCGGACACGGGGGATGTCTCCGATCAGTTTTTTTGAATGAGAAAGTACCCACCGGGTACGCCGAGGCATGAATGGTACGACGGATGCCCGCCGCCGCACTGAATAAAGACTGACAAAAAATTTCCGGGTTTACCCTAGGGGTATTGCGCCTGTGGCAGGCCCCCTGCCTCTTTTTTCAGCGAACGGTCATTCCTGAACCGTTATTCCTTTCCCTGCGGCGACTTCCCCAATGACGGCCGCATCCCCAAACCCCTGCTCCCGGAAAATCCCCAGCACTTCGTCCGCGCTGTCCGCGCTACAGGACACCAGCAGGCCGCCCGAGGTCTGTGGGTCGCTCAGCAAGGCCTTGTCGACCTCGGTGAAGCCGGCCGGCAAGTTCACCTCGCTCCCATAGCTGGCCCAATTGCGGCCTGAGGCGCCCGTCACGCAGCCTTGTGCCGCGAGTTCGCGCGCGCCAGGGATCAAGGGGACGCGCTGCCAGTTGATGCGGGCCTGCAGGCCGGCGCCGCGCGCCAGTTCCAGGCCGTGGCCGGCCAGGCCGAAGCCGGTGATGTCGGTCAGCGCGTGCACGCCTTCCATGCGCGCCAGGGCGATGCCGGGCTTGTTGAGCTGCGTGGTGAGCGCGACCATGCGGGCGTAACCCTGGGCATCGAGTTTTTCCTTTTTCAGCGCCGCCGAGAGTATGCCCACGCCCAGCGGCTTGCCCAGCACCAGCACATCGCCGGCGCGCGCGCCGGAATTTTTCTTGACGCGCGAAGGGTGCACCAGGCCCATCACCACCAGGCCGTAGATGGGCTCCACCGAATCGATGGTGTGGCCGCCCGCGATCGGGATGCCGGCCTCGCGGCAGGCGTCCTGGCCGCCGCGCAGGATGGCGCCTATGGTTTCCAGCGGTAGCACGTTGACGGGCATGCCCACCAGCCCCAGCGCCATGATGGGCGTGCCGCCCATGGCGTAGACGTCGCTGATCGCGTTGGTCGCGGCGATGCGCCCGAAGTCGTAGGGATCGTCCACGATGGGCATGAAGAAGTCGGTGGTGGCGATCAGCGCCTGCTCGTCGTTGAGCTGGTACACGGCCGCATCGTCCGCGGTCTCTATGCCCACCAGCAGTTGCGGCGGAATGTTCAGGCCCGGCAGGTTGCCCGAATTTTTCAGGATCTCGCTGAGCACGCCGGGCGCGATCTTGCAGCCGCAACCGCCGCCGTGCGAGAGGCTGGTGAGCCGGGGTGCGGCGGACGAGGGCTTTTGGGGGGCGTTCATGGCAAGGCTTTCCGGGATGTCCAGCGGCGCCCATGCGGTGTGACGGGCGTCCGTGTGTTGCCGGGCCAGTTTAAAACAACAGCCCGGCGCGCTTTCTCCGCAAGCCGCCACGCGGCGAGGCTGGCCCAACCGGCTTACTGTTCCTTGTCGGCCTTGAGTTCGCCTTTGGCGGCATCGTAGACAAACAGCCGCTTGGCCAGCGCGGGCTGGTAGTTGAGCATGTCGATCAGAAAGCTCAGCGCGCCCAGGTTGTTGCCCAGCCTGTCGAAGATGCCATCCGCGTGGGCTTTTTGTTCGTCGGCGCCGGGCTTGAGCATGCGCTCGACCAGTTCGCGCATGTGCGTCACCGCGAGCGCGGCCTGGTCCAGGTCCAGCACGGACAGCACGCCCTGCATCTGCGCCAGTTGCCCCGGCACCACGGCCAGCAGCTGGGTGTCTTCGGGCGTGCGGAAGAACAGGTCCAGCGATTTCTCCAGCGCGGCCAGGGAGGTTTGCAGCTCGCCGACCACGCTTCCCATGGTCTGCTTGTCGTTGACGCGCTGGTAGAGCTGCTCCATCCACGACTCCAGGGGCTGCGCGGGGCCGCCGTCGCGCGCGCTCTGCAGCCGCTCGGCCAGGCGCGCCGTGCGCGCCCACAGCTGGGGGTCGTTGGGATCGAAGTCGTCGAACACGGCCTCCAGGAAAAGCACGGCGGTGGCGAATTCCAGCGCCAGTTCGGGCCTGGGCGCCTGGCCGGATGCGACTGTGCTTTCAATCACGCGACTCATGGCGCGCGCCAGCACTTCGCTGGGCGGGTGCAGCTTGACCAGCGAATCCGTGACCAGGCTGAACTGGTCGGTCAGCATCTTGAATTTGCCGAGGTCGCCCGCGGTCGCCGCCGACCAGGTTTCCTTGGCCGAGGCGATGCGCTTGCGGGCCTGGGCGATCAGTGCCGGCGCGAAGCGGCCGAACTGGACCGACTCATAGTCCACCGGCTTGAAGCGTTTGAGGCCGTAGGCCGAGCGCACCGCCGACAGCACCGGCGAGTCGCTGGAGCGCTGGACTTTCGCCTGGGAACACAGGAAGAGCAGGTCTTCGGCGAGCCTGGCCGAGGCCTCCGTGCCCTTGGCCAGCCACACGTATTGCAGCAGCACGCGCAGGGTCGCCCGCTTCACATAGAGGTCGACGTTCAGCAGGCCCTGTGCCAGCGCCTCGAAAAAACCGGCGGCTATCTTCCAGAAGGTTCGGGATTCAATGCCGGTCTGCGTTTTTGCAAAGCCCAGGCAGGTGTCGCGAAGGCTGCGCGCGGCCTCTGCGTCGCCGGTGCGTATCAGGGTCAGCATCAGCCGGTCCAGCAGTTGCCGGGTTTCATCGCCGTATTCGCAGTCAGGGACAGCGATGTCCAGCACCGGCTCTATCCAGCGCCACTCGAAGACCCAGAGGTCCGCGGGGTGGACGCGGTCGGCGCCGACCAGGCCCTGGATGTCGCGGTACTGGGGGAAAAGTGAGACCGCTGAAGCCGGCTTGCCCGCCAGCACGTCTTCGAGGTAGTGGACGATGGAAAAGCCCGCCAGTTCGATCTTGCCTATGGCATCCTGGTTGCACTGCACCGGCGACTGTATGAATTTCTGCACCGCGGTTTCCATGGCCCGCAGCACCAGCGCCGGGGCGCTCATGCCCACCATCTCCAGCGCGCCCACGGCTTGGTGCAATTGCTGGCGCGCGATGCGCAACTGGCCCGCGTCCAGCGCGCCGATCTCGGAGTCGCGCCCGGCCTCGGTCTCGCGCATGAAACGTTTGAGCGCCTTGGTCGAGCCTTCCAGCGATTTACGCAATTCCTCCAGCACCCAGGCCAGGGGCCCGAGATCCAGCAGGGTCAGGTCGAGTTCGGCGGGTTGTGAATTGAGGTCGTGTAATTGCATGTGGGGTCGGGCCGGTAAGGGATCGTTTTTTTGAGGTCGCGGTGAGCCCGGAGGCAAACGCTGTGCCCCAGGGTAGCTCCTCCAATTGAAGGAGAACTGGCCGCAGTCTATCCGCGTCTTTGCCGAATCAAAAGTGGAAAATACGCATGCGCCGCGCGGGCCGACCGGCGGTCACGCGGGCGCGATGGACAGCCGCCGGCCGAGGGAAAACACCTGATGCACGCTATTGACTTAAAGCCTGCCGGTCGGCCCTGTCTCTGCTATTCTGGCCTCAACGCGTGCACGGATGTGATGGCGCCTTGGTGGTGTCCATCGCGGCCGGGCATGCGAGGACGGCAGCCTTGGCTTCAGACGCTACACCAAATTCATTACCCTCCTCATTGCCTGCCGCGGCAGGCGCCCTGGCGGATTCGCCCGCGATGCGCGGCGCCGGCCGTGGCCCGCTGTCGCTGGCACTGATGGATGCGCGCAACAACACCCTGCATTTGTTCGCGCAATACCAGCAGGCGCTGGAGGCCGGGAATTTCGCCGTGCCTTGCCTGCCCAACGTCAACCCGCCGCTGTGGGAGCTCGGCCATGTGGGCTGGTTCCAGGAGTGGTGGATAGCCCGCAATACACAGCGCGCCCTGGGCACGCGCTGCGATCCCGCGCGCACCCGGCTCGCGTCCGTAGAACCGAACGCCGACCGCTGGTGGAATGCGCAGGCCGTGCCGCACAGCGCGCGCTGGACGCTGGACTTGCCGGGCATGGCGCACTGCCGCGCCTACCTGCTGGACACACTGGAAAGCACGCTGGACCTGCTGGAGAAAACCGGGCCCGCCGGCAGCGACGATGCGCTGTACTTCTACCGGCTCAGCCTGTTCTTCGAAGACATGCGCGGCGAGGCCCTGGTGCGCAGCGCGCAAACCCTGGGCCTGGCGCTGGACAAAACCTTGGCGGACGCTTTCACGCCGGTGCCCATGGCGCTGCGCGAGCCCCTGCTGGTTCCGGCCACGGTGTGGCAGATGGGCTGCGCACCGGGCACGGGGTTCGTCTTTGACAATGAACAGGCGGCGCATGCCGTCAGCGTGCCGGAATTTGAAATCGACGCGCAGCCCGTGAGCTGGGCCCAGTATGTGGAATTCGTCGGCGACGGCGGTTACGACCGCGAGGAGCTCTGGCATCCGGATGGCTGGCGCTGGCTGCAGGGCCAGGCCGCGGGCGAAGGCCGGCGCGGCCCGCGTTATGTGGACCAGATCGGCATCTCCAGCGGCGCGGTGATACAGAACCGCTTCGGCGTGCCGCGCCGCATGCAAGGCAACCAGCCGGCCATGCACATGAGCTGGTGGGAGGCCGACGCCTGGTGCCGCTGGGCCGGGCGCAGGCTGCCTGCCGAAGTGGAGTGGGAACTGGCCGCCCACACGGCGGCGCGGCGCGGTTTTAAATGGGGCGATGTCTGGGAGTGGGTGGGCAGCAGTTTCAGGCCATACCCGGGTTTTGCGCCCGGTCCCTGGCAGGCTTATTCGCAGCCGCGCTTCGGCACGCACAAGGTGCTGCGCGGCGCTTCCTTCGCGACGCGCGCGCGCATGAAAAATCCCAGGCACCGCGGCTTTGCCTTGCCGGGCCGCGACGACGTGTTCTGCGGCTTTCGTTCCTGCGCGCTCTGAAAAGAGTCAGGCCTTGGCTTTGCCGGGCTTTTCCTTGCGGTAAGTCCACCAGGGCAGGGTAGCGCGCAGCGACAGCACCTTGCCACTCTGGGCCAGCTTGCCGCTGTAGCCGGGCAGGTGCTCCAGGGTGGCCTGCCAGTCGCGGCTTTGCAGTTCCTTGAGCAGCGCCTGCACCTGCGGCGTGGGCAGTTCCGACTTCAGACAGACCAGGTGGTAGCGCTCCTGCGCCAGCGGCACAAAGCCCAGGCCTTTTTCACGCGCCGCCGCTTCAATGCCCAGGCCCGCGTCGGCCGCGTCGCTGGCGATAGCCTGGGCCACGGCGGTGTGCGAAGGCTCCTGGCTCTGGTAGCCCTGGATTGCGGACGAGGCCACGCCGGCCCTGGCCAGCAATTCATCGAGCAGCACGCGCGTGCCCGTGCCTTCAGCGCGATTGACATAGCGCAGGCCGGGCCGCGCCAGGTCGGCGGCGGATGTAATGCGCAGCGGGTTGTTTTTGGCCACCATCAGGCCCTGCGTGCGGTGGGCAAAGCCGATCAGCTTGTGCAGCCCGGGCTTGAGCAGGTTGCGGTAGCTGCGAGCGGTGAGGGACTGGCTGCCCGGCTGCTCCAGCGTGTGGAAACCCGCCATCATGCAGCGCCCCGCGTTCAGCGCCGCGATCGCGTCCACGCTGCCCATGAAACGGATATCCAGGTGCAGGCCGCGCGGGCCGGCCTGTTCGCGCAGCGCCGACAGCGCCGCGTCGTGGCTGGCGTACAGCGTGAGCACATGGGCCTCGTCGTCGAAGGCCGTGGAGAACGCGCGCTCGATGTCGCTGGTCAGGGCTTCGATCTGCGGCGCCAGCCGGGCCTGTGCCTGACGCTCGGCCCACAGCAGCTTTTCGCCGAATTCGGTGAGCCGCGCGCGCTGGCCCTTGTCCCAGACGATGAGTTCCCGCCCCAGCGTCTGCTCCCAGTCCTTGAGCGCACCCCACACGTGGCGGTAGGACAGGTCCAGCGCCTTGGAAGCCTTCGAGATGGAACCCTGCTCGCGCACCGCGTGGAGCAGGTCCATCAGCGGGTTGCGTATCAGCGCGCTTTTGCCGCGCTGCGGCGTGAGCAGGTAGGAGAGTTCGACTTTGTGCATGGCGGGCAAGGGTGGCTTCGATTATGAGTGCATGGGCCGGCGGGGCAGGGTGAGCGGGCAGGCCCCACAACCTATGCAAACCGCTTCATAGCGATGATTCCTGATGTGATTCAAGGACTTAGGCCCTAGGCTAGAGTCCTGCACAAAGCTTCAATGAACACCTTCTCCGACAGCGCCGCCACGGCCTTTTCCCTCATCACCTCGCTTGATCCCGTGCTGGCCGGCATCGTCGCCCGCTCGCTGGCCGTGAGTGCGTCCGCCTGTGTGATCGCCTGCAGCGGCGGCCTGCTGCTGGGCGCCTGGCTGGGCGTGTCGCGCTTTCGCGGCCGCGGCGTGGTGCTGGCCCTGCTCAACACCGCGCTGGCCCTGCCCTCGGTGGTGGTCGGGCTGGTGGTCTATTTGCTGCTCTCGCGCACCGGGCCGCTGGGTTTCCTGGGCTGGCTGTTTTCCTTCAAGGCCATGGTGCTGGCGCAGGCCGTACTGGTGCTGCCCGTGGTTACCGCGTTGGTGCGCCAGGCGATAGAGGACGCCGACCGCAGCCACGGCGAGCAGTTCCAGTCGCTGGGCGCGGGCCGCTTCGTGCGCGGCCTGATCCTGCTGTGGGACGAACGTTATGCCTTGCTCACGGTGCTGATCGCCGCCTTCGGCCGGGCCGTCTCGGAAGTCGGCGCGGTCATGGTGGTGGGCGGCAACATCGACGGCTTCACGCGCGTGATGACCACCGCGATCGCGCTGGAAACCAGCAAGGGTGATCTGCCGCTGGCCCTGGCCCTGGGCATGGTGCTGCTGGGTGTGGTGCTGCTGCTCAACATCCTGATCGCGGGCCTGCGGCGCTGGCGCGAACAGCTCGACGACCGCCTGCCCGACCCGGCCGCCGGCATGGCCGCCCAGGGAGGAGCGCCATGACCGAGCTCTTCCAACTGCAGGCCGTGGACGTGTACTACGGCCGCGTCCAGGCGCTCAGCGGCTGCACGCTGCGCATCCAGGCCGGCGAAAGGCTGGCGCTGGTGGGCTCCAACGGCAGCGGCAAAAGCACCTTGCTGCGAACCTTGAACGGCCTCGTCAAACCTGCGGCCGGCAGCCTGCAGCATGACACGCGGGCCTGCCAGGCCATGCTGTTCCAGCGGCCTTACATGCTGCGCGCCAGTGTGCTGCGAAACGTGGCGCTGGGCCTGTGGCTGGCCGGTGTTCCCTGGCGTGAAGCCAAGGCGCAGGCACTGGTGGCGCTGGAACGCGTGGGCCTGGCGCATCTGGCCACGCGCAACGCCAAGGCCCTGTCCGGCGGCCAGCAGCAGCGCGTGGCGCTGGCGCGGGCCTGGGCGCTCAAGCCGCAGGTCCTGCTGCTCGACGAGCCCACGGCCAGCCTTGACCCCTCTGCCAAGCGCGAGGTCGAGCGCCTGATGGCCGAGTTCGCCGACGCCGGCATGACGCTGATCTTCAGCAGCCACAACCTGGGCCAGGTCAAGCGACTGGCGCAGCGTGTGATTTACCTGGAGCAGGGCCGACTGGTGGCCGACTTGCCCACGGCGGCCTTTTTTGGCGGGCCGGTTCCCGCCGCGGCGGAAGCATTTTTAAAAGGAGAACTTGCATGATCACCTTGAAGGCTCTCAGAGCACTCGTGATGGCCCCCCTGGCCTTGTCGGCCACGCTGGCCATGGCGCAAACCGGCACCATCGTGATGGCGTCTACCACCTCGACCGAGCAGTCGGGCCTGTTTTCGCACCTGCTGCCTGAATTCAAGAAAGCCACGGGCATGGACGTCAAGGTGGTGGCCGTCGGCACGGGCCAGGCCATAGACATGGGCCGGCGCGGCGATGCTGACGTGCTGTTTGTGCACGACCAGGTCGCCGAAGAGAAGGTGGTTGCCGAAGGCTTTGCCGTGAAACGCTTCCCGGTCATGTACAACGACTTCGTGCTGATAGGCCCCGCGGCCGACCCGGCCAAAACCAAAGGCAAGGACATCGTCGAGGCGCTCAAAAAACTCAGCGCCGCGAACGCCAACTTCGTCTCGCGCGGCGACAAGAGCGGCACCCACGCCGCCGAACTGCGCTACTGGAAAAGCGCCGGCATAGACACGCCGGCCGACAAGCCGGCCTTTGCCAACTACAAGGCCTGCGGCTGCGGCATGGGCCCGGCGCTCAACATCGCGGCCAGCAGCGGCGGCTATGTGCTGGCCGACCGCGGCACCTGGCTGTCCTTCAAGAATCGCGGCGACCTGGCCGTGCTGGTCGAAGGCGACACGCGGCTGTTCAACCAGTATGGCGTGATGGTGGTCAACCCCGCCAAACACCCGCAGGTCAAGGCGGCCGAAGCGCAGAAGTTTGTCGACTGGGTGATCTCGCCCGCGGGCCAGGCGGTGATTACCAGCTACAAGATAGGCGGCGAACAACTATTCTTCCCCAACGCGAGCAAGTAAACCATGGCCGCCACACCCGTGCGCAGGGTATTGCACATGTTGCGGGCCGTGTTCCTGGCCGGTGTTTTTTCAGGGAGCTTGCCCATGGCGCATGCCCAGCCGTCCCCGGCTATGCCCACCAATGCCGAGCCGCTGCGCGTTTACGCCGCGGGCAGCCTGCGTGAAGCGCTTACCGAAGTTGCCCGCGTTTATGAGTCCCGCACGGGCCTTAAAACCCAGCTGACCTTTGGCGCATCCGGTCTGCTGCGCGAACGCATTGAAAAGGGTGAAGCGGCGCAAGTGTTTGCCTCGGCCGATACGCAGCATCCCCAGCGCCTGCATGCCATGGCGGCAAGCGCATGGGCGCCACCCACGCTGTTTGTGCGCAACCAGCTGTGCGCCTTGGCTGTGCCGCAGCTCAATGCCGAGCCCGCAAAGCTCCTCGACCTGATGCTGGACCCCGCCGTCAAGCTGGGTACCTCCACGCCCAAGGCGGACCCCTCGGGCGACTATGCCTGGGAGGTGTTCCGCAAGGCCGAGGCGCTGAAACCCGGCGCCTATGCGGCACTGGACGCCAAGGCGCTCAAGCTCACCGGCTCGCCCGAGGCACCCCAGCCGCCGGCCGGCCGCGGCACCTATGAATGGCTGATCACCGAAGGCCGCGCCGACCTGTTCCTGACTTATTGCACCAACGCTGTGGCGGTTCGCAAAGAAGTGCCGCGCATGAAGGTGGTGCAGATGCCGCTGGAACTGCAGGTGAGTGCCGCTTACGGGCTGACCGCGCGAAGCGCAGATGCGGCCGCTGCGCAATTTGCCTCCTACCTGCTGACACCCGAAGCGCAGGAGGTGTTCCGCCGATTTGGCTTCGGTGCTCCTTGACCCACCCCTGTCCAGGCTCACTTCGTGTAGCCTGTTCCCCCCCTCAAGGGGGCGGCGCCTGGGGCCGGCGAAGCCGGACCCTCGGCCCCCACTGGTGAAATACCATCCCACTGGTTACGCCCTGAATTCTTCAAGCCAGCATGAGCCCCGGAACCGGCTTTGCCGGGCCGGAGGGCGGGCGGCCCCCTCGGGGGGCAGCGACCCACACGAAGTGGGGAGTGTGGGGGCTGCATATAATTACCCCGTGCCTCACCATCCCGCCCCCCGTCTGACACTCCCTGTGTGGGAACGCCTTGCCGCCTGGCTGGCTTTCCTGGCGGTACTGTCGGCGCTGTGGGCGCCGGTGTCCATGCTGGCCCAGGACGTGCAAACCGGCAAGCTGGGCGGCATTTGCAGTGTTAACACGGTTTCTTCCAACGCCGGCGGTGATGCCGTCGACGGCGATGCGGGGGCCACCGGCCTGCGCTGCGACCTGTGCGCTTCACCAGGCCTGGTGTTGCCGCCTTTGCCAGTCGCCGCTTCCCCTTGTTTTACCGGCACCGCTGTTGCCGTGGCGGATGGCCCGGCAAACGCCGGCGCCGCCGTCCCCGGGCTGCCTTTTAGCCGCGGGCCTCCCTCCGCTTGATTTGAACCGCCTCGCCTGAGGCATTCCCGCGTGCGGGCCTGGCGGCCTGCGCGTCCGTTCATTTCAGAGTGTGAGTTTTCATGAAGCTTTCCCGCACACCGTGCGTGCTTGCCTGGCGCGGCACCACGGCGCTGGCTTTTCCCTTGGCAGCCATTCCCCTGGCGGCGTTCGCGCAGGCGCCGCAAGCCGACGCGCCGGCCAGATCCCTGGGCGTGGTCACGGTCACCAGCGGCCAGCCGACCTCGCTGCCCACGCAGATTCCGACGACGATTGAAGGCATCACGCGCGAGCAGATCGCGCAGACCATCAACGCCGCCGACAGCGAAGACGCGCTCAAGTACTTTCCCAGCCTGCTGGTGCGCAAGCGCTATATCGGCGACTACAACCACGCCATCCTGTCGAGCCGCGCCTCGGGCACGGGCAACAGCGCGCGTTCGGCGGTGTATGCGGACGGCATTTTGCTGTCCAACTACCTGGGCAACGGGATCGCCAACGGCACCAATTACGCGCCGCGCTGGGGCCTGGTGACGCCGGAGGAAATTGAGCGGGTCGACGTGCTCTACGGCCCCTTCTCCGCCGCTTACCCGGGCAACTCGGTGGGCGCGGTGGTGGATTACGTCACGCGCATGCCCACGCAGTTCGAGGCGCATGCCAAGCTCAGCGGCTTCACGCAAAACTTCAAGCTCTACGGCAGCGACAGCAGTTTCAGCGGTAGCCAGGCCAGCACCTCGCTGGGCAACCGCAACGGCGACTGGTCCTGGTTCATCAATGCCAACCGCACCGAAAGCGCGGGCCAGCCCCTCACCTTCGCCACGCGCACGCTGAGCGCCACGGCCCCCGCGGCCGGCGCCACCGTGGTGAGCGGCGCAGTGCCCGGCCTGAACACGCGCAATGTCCCCTGGCTGCTGCTGGGCGGCGCCACGCAGTACGAGACGCGGCAGGACCACCTCAAGTTCAAGCTCGCCTACGATTTTTCGTCCACGGTGCGCGCCAGTTACACGCTGGGCTACTGGAAGAACACGGCCGAAAACCGCTCGCAGAGCTATTTGCGTGATGCGGCGGGCACGCCGGTCTACAGCGGCAACGTCAGCATCAACGGGCGCGGCTACACGCTGGCGGCCAGCGATTTCGGGATGAGCAATGAAGCCTTGACGCATGTGATGCACGGCTTGTCGGTCAAGTCGAACACGCAGGGCAGCTGGGACTGGGAGGTCGCGGCCAGCCTGTACGACTACCAGAAGGACCAGGTTCGTGCGGCCACCACCGCGCAGCCGGGCGCCCTGAACGGCGGCGCCGGCACGCTGCAGGACCAGGACGGCACCGGCTGGAACACGCTGGCCTTCAAGGGCATCTGGCGGCCCGAAGGCATTCGGGGCACGCACATCGTGGATTTCGGCTTCCAGCAGGACAGCTACCAGCTGCGCATCCTCAAGTCCGCGGAGGCCAACTGGCTCACCAGCGGGCCGGGCGCCGTGGTCAGCGACGTGGGCGGCAAGACCCGCTTGCGCAGCCTGTATGCGCAAGACGCCTGGGCCTTTGCGCCCAGGTGGAAAACCGTGCTGGGCGCGCGCCTGGAAAACTGGACAGCCTCCGGCGGCTTCACCAGCTTCGGGGCCGGCAACCCGGCTAACACCAACTATGCCTCGCGCAGCGACAGCGCGGTATCGCCCAAGGGCGCGCTGTCCTACCAATGGTCGACGGATACGGTGCTCAAGGCGTCGGTGGGCCGCGCGGTCCGTTTTCCGACGGTCGGGGAGCTGTATGGCGCGACGGCGACGGTCAATTCCCAGTACATCAACGACGCCAACCTCAAACCCGAGAAATCCTGGACCACCGAGCTGACGGCCGAAAAAGACCTGGGCAATGCCTTGCTGCGCCTGACCTTTTTTACCGAGAACACCCGCGATGCGCTGTATTCGCAAACCACGTTTGACCCCGTCGCCAATGCCAACATCAGCCGGGTGCAGAACGTCGGGCGCATCAAGACCCAGGGCGTGGAGCTGGCCTTCAACGGCAACGACGTGCTCAAAAAAGGGCTGGACCTGAGCGGCAGCATCACCTACGCTGATTCCCACATCAAGGAGAACAGCGGTTTTGTCGCGGTGGCAGGCGACACGCTAGGCAAATACCAGCCTCGCGTGCCGGTGTGGCGTGCCACGGCCGTTGCCAGCTACCGCTTTACGCCGCAACTGTCGGGCAGCTTTGCCGCCCGCTACAGCGGCAGGCAGTATTCCAGCCTGGACAACGCCGATGTGAACGGCTTTGCCTACCAGGGCACCAGCAAGTACTTCACCACCGATGTGCGCCTGCGCTACCAGGTGAACAAACAGTGGAGCGCGGCGGTCGGCATCGACAACCTCAACAACTACCAATACTGGAATTTCCATCCCTATCCGCAGCGTACTTTTATGGCCGAACTGAACTTCAGCCTGTGATCCGCGCTTTCTTTTTTACCGAGCCACCCTATTACCAAGACCGAGGATGAACCATGAAACATATCGCCCTTAAAACCGTCGCCGCCAGCATGCTGCTTTTGGCCGCCTCCCTGCCCGCCGCCGCGCATGTCACGCTGGAATACCAGGTGGCCAATGCGGGCAGCTATTACAAGGGGAGCTTCAAGGTCGGCCACGGCTGCGGCAACTCGCCCGTCAAGCAGATCGTGGTCACGATTCCAGCGGGCGTACAAGGCGCCAAACCCATGCCCAAGGCCGGCTGGGCCTTGGAAGTCACGCGCGAGAAACTGGCCCAGCCGCGCCAGGACCACGGTAAAGCCATCACCGAAGACGTGTCCCGCATCAGCTGGACGGCTAAAACCCCGGCCGATTATTTGCAGAACGACTGGTATGACGAGTTCGTGCTGCAGGCCAAGCTGCCGGCCAAGGCCGGCATGCTGTACTGGCCCGTGATGCAGGTGTGTGAGGAAGGCAAGGTGGACTGGAGTGAAGTACCCAAGCCGGGCCAGGCACTCTCCGACCTGAAAAACCCCGCTGCCGCGCTGGAGCTGATGCCCGCAGGCGGCGGTGAGCACAACCATTGAATGCCCGGCTGTTTTCCGTCTTTAAATCCCATTCACCGTTCAAGGAGAACCTTCACATGAACATGACATCCGCAATACTCCCCAAAGCCGCACTGCTTTTTTCGCTGGCGCTGGGCAGCGCGGCCGCCCTGGCGCAGACCGCCGCCGTGAAAGTCGATGGCGCCTGGGCTCGCGCGACCGTGCAGGGCCAAAAGGGAACGGGTGCTTTTATGAGCCTCACGGCCAGTGAGGCGACCCGGCTGGTGGGCGTGTCTTCACCGGTGGCCGGCGTGGCCGAAGTGCATGAAATGAAGATGGAAGGCGACGTCATGAAAATGCGCGCGCTGCCGTCACTGGAACTGCCCGCCGGCAAAAAAGTGGAGTTCAAGCCCGGCGGTTACCACGTGATGCTGATGGACCTCAAGGCGCCGCTGGCCAAGGACAGCACGGTTCCCCTGACCCTGCTGTTCAAGGACGCCAAAGGCGTGGAAAGCAAGCTGGAGCTGAAACTGCCGGTGGGCACGGCGGCGCCCGGTGCGGCCGGCGCCGCAGCGGAGCATAAGCACTAAGACTAGGGCCCGCGCTTGCCCGGGCCCAGCCGCCGGTACACGGTGGCGCGGCTCACGCCCAGCGCCCTGGCGGCCTGCAGCACATTGCCGCGCGCGTCGCTGACGGCCTTGCGGATCAGCGCGGTCTCAAGTTCCTTGAGCGGCCGGCCCGCGTCGGCCGAAGGCGGCAGCTGCAGCGCGGCGGGCGGGGCATCGCGGCCGGCCGGCAGCGCCAGCGCGTGCAGGCGCAGGCCCGACCACAGCGGCGCCTCCAGCACGCCTCCCCGCGCATTGCCGCGGCGCTGCGCCGCGTCAAACAGCATTTCAAAAGGCATGGCGAACAGCTCGCTGCAGTGCGGCATGCCGCCGGCCGCGGCGCCCAGGCGCGAGAGCATTTGCCGGGCCGCCGGGTTGGCGCCGGTGACGCAGCCATCGGCGTCCACGCAGAGCAGGCCGTCGCTGTCGTCGCCCAGCACCCGGCCCGGCCAGTTGAGCCGGACCAGCAAGGCATGGGGCCGGCCCAGCGTGAGCGCGTTTTCAATGCTGCGCGCGCACTGGGTGACCAGGTGCTTGAGCTCGGGCCGCTCGGCCGCTTCTATGCCCGTCAGGTCCAGCATGCCGGCGCAGTGCCCGTCGGGGCCGAACAGCGGCGCGCCGGCGCAGCTGTAGACCGAGGTCGCGTCGAAAAAATGCTCGCCCCGGTGCAGCCAGACCGGCTGCAACTCGCCCAGCGCCGCGCCTATGGCGGTGGTGCCGACCCGGGCTTCCGACAGGTCGGTGCCTATGCGCGTGATCACATCGGCGCGGCTGTCGCCGCGGTCTATGCGGCCGTTGACGTCGACCACCACGCCGGCCTGGTTGGTCAGGATGGCGAAGTAGCGGGTGTCGGCGATCGCGCGGCCCAGCCGCTCAAGCGTGGGTTTGGCGGCCTGTACCAACTGCTGGTTGGCTTCCTGGTGGCGCCGCATCTCGGCGGCCGGCACGGTGTCGAAGGAGGGGGCTTGTTCGGGGCGCTGGCCGCTGGCCAGGCAGCGCCGCCAGGAGCGCTCTATCCAGCCTTCCAGGGCCGGCGCCGCGTCGACGGGCCGGGCTTCGCCGTACAGGACGGCCTGGCGCGCGCGCCCTATGCGCGCCAGCCTGTCCTGGCCGCCCGCGGCCTGGGCGGGATGAAAAGGGGTCATGGATGCCATGGCCCATTGTGGCGAATTTCGCCGGTTTGCGCAGAGGGGGTTTTTGCCTGGGCGCGCCGCCGCGGCAAGCGCCCCGGGGCGGCATCAGCGCGCGTGGGCGGCGATCAGCCACATGGCGGACTTCAGCCCCGCCACCGTCATCAGCAGCGAACCCAGCACATGCACCGTGGCCGTGAGCGCCGCCAGGCCGTAGCGCGCGTCCATCAGGAAGATCACCACCTCGGCCGAAAACGAGGAAAAGGTGGTCAGCCCGCCCAGGAAGCCGGTCACCAGCGCCAGGCGCCAGACCGGGTCCAGCTGGGGCATGGCCTGGAACACCGCGATGCAGATGCCTATCAGGTAGCCGCCAATCAGGTTGGCCGCCAGCGTTCCCCAGGGGATGATGCCGCCGGGTGTAAGCCACAGGCTCAGGCCCCAGCGGGCCAGCGCGCCCAGCGAGGCGCCTATGGAAATGGCAAGGACAGTGAGCATGGCGTGTGTCGGAGGTAAAGGGGACGCTTTGGCGGGACAATGCAGCCATGACTTTAACCGCTGCATCTCCATCCGGCGAGACAGGCTTTCTGGGAGTCGTGATGCTCGACACCCGTTTCCCCAGGCCGCCCGGCGACGTGGGCCATCCCGATGCGTTTGGTGTGCCGGTGCGCCGGCATGTGGTGCGCGGCGCCTGGCCCGGCACGATCGTGCAGACGGCGGCCGGCTTGCGCGCCGCGGGCGTGGCGCCGGCTTTTGCGCGGGCCGTGCAGGCGCTGGAAGCCGAGGGCGCGCGCGCCGTCACCACGAGCTGCGGCTTCCTGGTGCTGCTGCAGGACGAGCTGCAGGCCGCCGCGCGGGTGCCTGTGGTGACTTCCAGCCTGCTGCAATTGCCGGGGCTGCTGGCGCACCAGGCGAGGGTGGGCGTGCTGACCATCAGCGCGGCCGCGCTGGGCCTCGAGCATTTGCTGGCGGCGGGCGTGCCGGCAGGCCGGCTGGCCGACGTGGTGGTGCAAGGCGTGGACCCGGCGGGGGAATTCGCAACGGCCATACTGGGCAACCGCGACACCCTGGATATGGACAAGGCCAGCCGCGAGGTGGTGGATGCGGCGCTGGCGCTCAGGCGGCGCGAACCTTCGCTGCAAGCGGTGGTGCTGGAATGCACCAACCTGCCACCTTACCGGCAGGCTGTCGAAGCGGCCACAGGCCTGAAGACCTGGGCGCTGACCGATGATGAAAGATTGCTGCGCCCCTGGTGCTGAGCGCTACGCAGCGGCTCTGAGGCGGCCTACTTTTCTTTGCCCATCACCAGGTCGGGCAGGCTGGTCACGATCTGCGGGAACACCGTGATCAGCACAATGCACACCACCAGGCAGGCGAAGAAGGGGATCGCGGCGCGGGCAATCGTGTTGCTGTCCTTGCCGGTCATGTTCTGCAGCACAAAGAGGTTAAAGCCCACAGGCGGCGTGACCTCGGCGATCTCGACCAGCAGGATGATAAAAATGCCGAACCAGATCAGGTCGAAGCCGGCCTTCTGGATCATGGGCAGTACCACGGCGCTGGTCAGCACGATCATGGATATGCCGTCCAGCGCCGTGCCCAGGATCAGGTAGACGATGGTCAGCACAAAAATCAGCGCATAGGGCGAGAGGTGCATGTGGTCCACCCACTCGGCCAGCTCGCGCGGGATGCCGGTGAAGGCCATGGTCTTGGTCAGGAAGGACGCGCCGGCCAGGATGAACATGATCATGCAGCTGGTGCGGGTTGTGCCCATCAGCCCGTCCTTGAAGTTCTGCCAGGTCAGCGAGCGGCTCCACACCGCCAGGCCCAGTGAACCGGCCACGCCGTAGGCCGCGCACTCCGTCGCAGTGGCATAACCGGCGATCAGCACCCAGCAGATGAAGACGATCAGCACGCCGCAGGGAATCAGGTTGCGCGATTTGTGCAGCTTCTGCATGAAGGTCGTGGGTTGGTCGGGCGCGGGCTGCAGCTTGGGGTTGCGCAGGGCCCACCAGATGATGTAGCCCGAGAAAAGCGCCATCAGCAGGAAACCGGGTAAAAAACCGGCCAGGAAGATGCGGATGATGGAGGCGTCCGCAGCGACGGCATAGACCACCATGGTGATGGACGGCGGAATCAGGATGCCCAGCGTGCCGGCGGTGGCGAGAGAGCCCAGCGCGATTTTTTCGCTGTAGCCGCGTTTGACCAGCTCAGGCAAGGCCACCTGGGAGATGGTGGCGCAGGTCGCCGCTGACGAACCCGACACCGAACCGAAAATTCCGCAACCCAGGATGGTGGTGTGCATCAGCCGGCCCGGAATGCGGTTCAGCCAGGGGCTCAGGCCCTCGAACATCTCTTCGCTGAGCTTGGTGCGAAAAAGGATCTCGCCCATCCAGATAAAGAGGGGCAGGGCCGCGAGCTCCCAGCTCGCATTGCTTTCCCAGAAAGCGCTGAAGAGGTTTTTGCCCGGTTGTGTCGTCGCAAAAAAGGCCTGCCCGACCCAGCCGCAAATCGCCAGGGTCATCGCAATCCACACGCCGCCCGAGAGCAGCAGCATCATGAGCAGCAGCAAAATGCCGCCCACCATCAAGATATCCATGTTGTTGTCTTTGTAGTCTGGAAAATAAACGGGAGTGATTCGCGTGGGCTGAAGGTCAAACTTCGGACGAGAAATCGCCGCGTGCGTGGCGCTCCTCGACTTCGCGCACAAAGGTCGGAACACCGCCGCGCACCACGATGATGAACTCATCGACCACGGCGACCAGCAGCAGGATGGAGCCCAGCGCAAAACTCAGCTGCGGAATCCACATGGGCATGGGCAGCAGGCCTTGCGAGATGTCGTTGAACTCCCAGCTTTCGTAGGTGAACAGGCAGGCCGACCAGGCCAGGTAGGCCACCGCAACGCTGCCGATGAACAGCGAGGCCAGCTCCAGCACGCGGCGGGTGGGGGCATTGACTTTTTCCAGCAGCAGCGTCACCCGCACAAAGTCGCCGTGCTTGAAGGCATGGGCCATGGCAAAAAAGGCGGCGGCCGCGCAAAACCAGGCCACCACGTCGTTGACGGCGCCGGTGTTGACGCGGAACTCGCGCAGAATGCTCTGCCCGATCATCAGCACAGCGATCAGGGCAACAAAAACGGCGCCAAGGGCGCCGCCCGCCAGGTAGAGTTTGTCCAGGAATTTGCGCACGGCTGCCTTACTTCTTCGCGGCCTTGAGCTTGTTGAAGTTGGCGATGATGGCTTCGCCGTCAGGGCCGGCTTTTTTCACCCAGTCGGCCTGCATGATGGTGCCGACCTGTTTCATGTCGGACACCAGCTTGGCCGGCGGCGTGACGATCTTCATGCCTTTTTCGGTCAGCGCCTTTTTGTACCACTCGTTCTTTTCTTCGCTGAGCTTCCAGCCGCGGGCTTCGGCGTCGGCGGCGGCCTTGGTCAAGGCGGCTTGCGTGGCCGGGTCCAGCGCGTCAAAGGCCTTTTTGTTCACGATGATGGCGTTCTTGGGCAGCCAGGCCTGGGTGTCATACCAGTACTTGAGGCTTTCATAGGTCTTGGAGTCGTAGCCGGTGGAGCCCGAACTCATATAACTTTCCACCACGCCCGTGGCCAGGGCCTGCGAGAGTTCGGCCGCCTGGATGGTGACGGGCTGCGCGCCAATCAGCTCGGCGATCTTGGCGGTGGCGGGGCTGTAGGCGCGCCATTTGATGCCGCGCAGGTCGGCCACCGAGGCCAGTTCCTTCTTGCTGTAAATGCCTTGCGGCGGCCAGGCCACGGTGTAGAGAAGCTTCATGCCCTGCGTGCCCAGCAGCCTGTCGAGCACGGGTTTTTGCGCTTCGTAGAGTTTTTTGGAGTCGGCGTAGGAGGTCGCCAGGAAGGGAATGCCGTCGGCGCCGTAAATCGGGTTTTCGTTCTCGAAGTTGACCAGCAGCACTTCGCCGATCTGGGCCTGGCCGCCTTGCACCGCGCGCTTGATCTCGTTGGCCTTGAACAGCGAGGCATTGGCATGCACCGTGATCTTGAGCTTGCCGCCGCTGGCCTTGTCGACGTCGGCCGCGAATTGCGTCAGGTTCTCCGTATGGAAGTTGCTGGCCGGGTAGGCTGCGGGAAGGTCCCACTTGGTCTGGGCAAAGGCATTGGCGCCCAACGCGAGGGCGGCGGCCGCCACGGTGATCTTGAAATTCATGAGAGGCTCCAGGACAAGGAATTGATAAGTAGTAATAGGATAGACGCAAATCCCGCGCCAGTTCATCGGGCATACCCCGAAATACTGCGTCCACCTGTTTAAGCGACCCTGGGGCCCCGCCATGAACCTGCGTTTTGTTGAAGCCTTTTATTGGGTGGCCTCGCTCAAAAGCGTCTCGCGCGCCGCCGACAAGCTCTACCTCACGCAGTCGGCCATGTCCAGCCGCATTGCCACCCTGGAAGAGGAGCTCGGCATCCTGCTGCTGGATAGGCGCGACAAGCAATTCAAGCTCACGGTGGCCGGCGCGCGCTTTTTTGTCTACGCGCAAAAGCTGCTGGAGCTGCAGCGCGAGGTCAAGCAGGAGATGGGCTCGGGCGCGCCCATGGCAGTTTCCATGCGCATAGGCGCGATCGAGTCGGTGCTGCATTCCTGGCTGATTCCCTGGCTCGAAAAACTGCGGGTGGACCATCCGGGGCTCGAGCTGGAACTCACGGTGGAAACCACGCCCATCCTGATGGACCAGGTGCAGCGCGGCACGCTGGACCTGGTGTTCGCGGCGCTGCCGGCCTCGGCCGACGGCGTGCGCAACCAGGCCTTTCCGCCCATGGACATGGCCTTTGTGGGCAATCCGGCACTGCATAAAAAAAGAAATTACCGGCTCGACGAGCTGGCCGAGATGGAATTGCTGACCTTCCAGAAGGGCTCGCAGCCGCATGTCACCTTGCTGGACCTCTTCAAGCAGAACCGGATGGAACCCAAAAAGGTGCACGCGATTTCATCGATCTCGGCCATGGTCCAGCTGGTGCAGGGCGGCTTCGGTGTGGCCTTGCTGCCGCGCGCGGCGGTGCAGCGGCTGACGGGCTTTGCCAGCCTTAAATTGCTGACCTGCGACAAGAAACTCAAGGCCTTGCCCATCCATGCCAGCTACCGCACGGACCCGACCTCTTCCATTGTGGAAACGGTGGTCCGGTCGGCAGTGGAGTTCGCCGGGGAAGGCGGGGGCGGCACCAAAACGGCCCGCAATCCGGCCGCCAAAGCGCTGAAAACCGCCAAAAAAGGTGCATCAGGGTAAATCCTAGTCATCGAAAAAATCGATGACGAAAGCAAAATATTTCTTGTTTGATTTCGTCATTTGCTAATCGCACACTTCGCCCCATGTCATCCAACTGTCATGTTTTTACGAGGAGTGCGAAATGAAGAAGTCATGGTGGGCCCGAGTGGCCGCGGTACTGGCCGGTGCCGGTTTCAGCCTGTGCGCGCATGCGCAGCAAGAGGTCCGGATAGGCGTGCTGTATCCGCTGACCGGTCCCGCCGCCTCGGTGGGTGCCGAACTGCGCAGCGCGCTGGAGCTCGCCGCCGACATCATCAACAACGGCGCACCGGGCGTCTCCGAGCTGCCGCTGTCCGCCGGCAAGGGCCTGCCCAACCTCAAGGGCGCGAAGATCAAGCTGGTCTTCGCCGACCACCAGGCCAACCCGCAAACCGGCGCGACCGAAGCCGAGCGCCTGATCACGCAGGAAAAAGTGGTGGCACTGGTCGGCGCCTACAACAGCGCCGTCACCGCCACGGCCAGCCAGATCGCCGAGCGCGCCGGCATCCCCTTCCTGAACCCGGAGTCGTCCTCGGCTTCGCTCACGCAGCGCAACTTCAAGTGGTTCTTCCGCACCACGCCGCACGACGACCTGTTTGTGCACAACGCCTTTGATTTCCTCAAGGAGCTCGAAGCCAAAAAAGGCATCAAGGCGGGTGTGGTGGCCAGCCTCAATGAGAACGGCCTGTGGGGCACGGAAACCACCAAGCTGCAGACCAAACTCGCGCCCGAGTTCAAGCAGAACCTGGTCAAGCAGGTGATGTACCCGGCCAAGACCACGCAGCTGACCTCCGAAGTGCAGACGCTCAAGGCGGCCAATCCCAACCTGGTGCTGCAATCGTCCTATACGGCCGACGCCATCCTGTCGATCAAGACCTACAAGGAACTGGGTTTCTCGCCGGACATGATCCTGGCGAACAACGCGGGCTTTACCGACACCGACTTCATCAAGACCCTGGGCAAGGACGCCGACTACATCATCACGCGTGAAGTCTGGGCGCTGGACCTGGCCACCCGCAACCCGCTGATCAAGCAGGTCAACGACCTGTTCAACAGCCGCTACAAGATCAACTTCACCGGCAATTCTTCGCGCACCTTCACCGGCCTGATGGTGATGGCCGACGCCATCAACCGTGCGGGCTCCACCGAGCCCGAGGCCATTCGCAAGGCGCTGGCCGCGACCGACATGCCCGGCAGCAAGCTCATCATGCCGTGGAAGGGCGTGAAATTCGACGCCACCGGCCAGAACACCCTGGGCCAGGGCATCCTGGTGCAGATCGTGGGCGGCAAGTACAACACGGTCTGGCCTTTCGACATGGCCTCGCGTGAGGTGACCTGGCCCATGCCCAAGTGGGACCAGCGCAAATAAGCCGCTGACATTGACTCACCTGCCTAAGAGACAACCATGACCACGGAAATATTGCTTCAGACGCTGGCCTCCGGCGTGCTGATTGGGCTGATTTACGCGCTGGTGGCTATCGGCCTGACCATGATTTTCGGCGTCATGGACATCGTGAATTTCGCGCACGGCGAGTTCCTCATGCTCGGCATGTACTCGGCCTTCTGGCTGTTCGCCCTGTATGCGCTGGACCCGATGATCACCTTGCCGCTGACGGTCCTCATGCTGTTCGGCTTCGGTGTGCTGCTGTACAAGCTGGTGATCGTGCGCATCATCAATGCGCCCATGCTGTCGCAGATCTTCACGACCTTCGGCATCATGATCTTGCTGCGCGGCGTGGCCCAGTTCCTCTGGAAGCCGGACTTCCGCTCCATCGAGAACTCCGCGGTCAGCGGCACCGTCAAGCTGCTGGGCATACAGCTGGGCAAGCCGCAGCTGGTGGCCGGTGTGGGAGCCATTGTGGTGACCGGCCTGATTTATTTCTTCCTGAACAAGACCCGGCTGGGCGCAGCCCTGGAAGCCACCGCCTCCGACAAGGAAGCCGCGCGCCTCATGGGCATTGATTCGCACAAGATGTTCTCGCTGGCCTGGGGCATAGGCGCGGCCTGCGCCGGTGCGGCCGGGGTGCTGCTGTCGACCTTTTTCCCGATCTTTCCGGACGTAGGCGCGAGCTTCATTCTGCTGGCCTTTGTGGTGGTCAACCTGGGCGGCTTCGGCAGCGTCTCGGGCGCCTTCTGGGCCGGCATCCTGGTCGGGGTGATCGAGGTCATGGGCGGCCTGCTGCTCGGGCCGCAGTACAAGACCGCCATCGTGCTGGTGCTGTTCCTGGGCGTATTGATGTTCCGGCCCCAGGGCCTGATGGGCAAGGCGTGAACACCATGAGCACCATGAAACAGATTATTTTTGCTGCCGCCGCCTTGGCGTTTGCCCTGGCCGTCCCCGCCTTCACGGACGCCTCGCACCTCAACATGGCCATCCTGATCCTCATGGCGGCCCAGGTCGGCGTGGCCTGGAACATCGTGGGCGGTTATGCCGGCCAGGTGTCGCTAGGCCACGCGGCTTTCTACGGTCTGGGCGCCTATGCCTCGACGCTGCTGCTGGTCAAGTTCGGCGTCAATCCCTGGATAGGCGTGCTGGCCGGCGGCCTGCTCGCGGCCTTGCTGAGCCTGGGCTTTGGCTGGTCGTGCTTCCGGCTCAAGGGCCACTACTTCGCCATGGCCACCATCGCGGTGGCCGAGCTGGTGCAGATCTTCTTCACCGAGTGGGACTACGGCGGCGCTGCGGTGGGCCTTTATGTGCCCATGGACCGCCAGGGCTGGCTGTGGCTGAACTTCGCCACCAAGCTGCCTTACTACTGGCTGGCGCTGGGCCTGCTGCTCATCACGCTGGGCGTGAACTGGTGGATAGAGCGCAGCTACCTGGGCTATTACTTCAGGGCCATCAAGGACGAGCCCGATGCGGCCCGCAGCATAGGCGTGAACATCGCGCGCTACAAGCAGGTCGCGCTGTCGGTCAGCGCCTTCCTGACCGCGGTAGGCGGCAGCCTGTATGCGCAAAAAGAGCTTTATATCGACCCGAACTCGGTGCTGTCGACGGCGCTGTCCATCAAGATGGCGCTGGTGTCCATCCTCGGCGGCGTGGGGACCTTGTTCGGGCCGGTCGTGGGCGCCGTGGTGCTGACCAGCATCGAGGAGCTGACCCGCATCGCCTTCGGCGGCACGGGCCGCGGCACCGACGTCATTATTTATGCGAGCCTCATCATCGTGATCGCGGTTTTTTACCCCACGGGCCTGCTCGGCTGGCTGCGCAGCTTCCGGGAGCGCCGGCTAGCGCGCGGCCACGCATCGCGGCAAATGGCGCTGCCCGCCGCCGCCGTGCAGAACGCCGGCAAGGAGGCCGTATGAAGTTGCTGGAAGTCAAACAGGTCAGCAAACGCTTCGGCGGGCTGGTCGCCAACCAGGATGTTTCCTTCGGTGTGGACACCGGGCAGGTGGTGGGCCTGATAGGCCCTAACGGCGCCGGCAAGACCACCATGTTCAATTGCGTCGCGGGCTATTTCGCCCCCACCTCGGGCAGCATCCTGCTGGGCGGCCGCGACATCGCCGGCCTGCCGCCCGAGGCATGCGCCCGTGCCGGTGTGGCGCGGACTTTCCAGATCGCGCGCACTTTTACCAGCATGACGGCCTGCGAGAACGTGATGACGGCGGCCATGCTGCTGCAGCACAACGTCGCCAAGGCGCGCAAGACGGCCATGGACTGGCTGGCGTTTGCCGGGCTTGAACGCTTTGCCGACAGGCCCGCCGCCAGCATGACCATCAGCGAGCAGCGGCGCCTGGCCGTGGCGCGCGCGCTGGCCACGCAGCCGCGCATCCTGCTGATGGACGAAGTGATGGCGGGCCTCAACCCGTCGGAAGTCCGTGAAGCCGTCGACGTGGTCCTGAAGATACGGGACAAGGGTATCGCCTGCCTGATCGTCGAGCATGTGCTCGAAGGCATCATGCCCATCGCCGACAAGATCGTCGTGCTGGACCGCGGCGTGAAGATCGCCGAAGGCACGCCGCAGCAGGTGTCCAACGATGCCGCCGTGATCACCGCCTACCTGGGGGACTGAAGATGCTCGAAATCAAAAACCTCAAGGTTTGCTACGACGAGGTGCTGGCCGTCTCCGACGTCAGCCTGCAGGTCGAACCCGGAAAGATCGTGGCGCTGGTGGGCGGCAACGGCAACGGCAAGTCCACCACCTTGCGTGCCGTGGCCGGCCTCAATCCCGCCGCGGCCGGCAGCATCACGTTCAACGGCGAGCCGGTTCACCGCATGCCGGCGCACAAGCGTGTCCCGCTGGGCCTGTCGCTGGTGCCGGAAGGCCGGCGCCTGTTCCCCCGGCTCACGGTGCTTCGCAACCTGGAGCTCGGCGCCTTCACGCGCATGGACAGGCATGAGGTGGCCCGGGGCATTGAAGAAATGCTGCAGCTGTTTCCCATCCTCAAGGAACGCGCCACGCAGCTGGCCGGCACCATGAGCGGCGGTGAGCAGCAGATGCTGGCCATTGCCCGCGGGCTGATGGCCCGGCCCAAGCTGCTGATGCTGGACGAGCCCTCCTGGGGCATTGCCCCCAAGTTCGTGACCAAGGTGCTGGAGGTGATCCAGCAGGTCAATGCCACCGGTGTGTCGATCTTGCTGGTCGAGCAGAACCTGCAAAAAGCCCTGAACATCGCGCACTATGGTTATGTGATCCAGACCGGCCGCATCGTGATGCAGGGCAAGGGGCATGAGCTGCTCAATGACGACCGGATCAAAAAAGCCTACCTGGGCCTTTGAGCGCACACCCAAGCCATCATTTTTACCCATCCGTTTTCCCACCACCATGAACAAGATTTTTGATCGCCCCGCAGACCTTCGCATGGCCAGCCGCTGTGGCGAGTTTTCCCTGCCCACCGCGGGGCACGCCAACGGCCATATCCAGGCCAACCTGATGATCGTGCCGCAAGCGCAGGCCTTTGATTTCCTGCTGTTTTGCCAGCGCAACCCCAAGCCCTGCCCGCTGGTGGAGGTGCTCCAGCCGGGCGCCACCGAGCCTTTGTGCGCGCCGGGGGCAGACATCACGACCGACATTCCGGGCTACCGTGTTTACCGCGACGGCGAGTTTGTCGAGGAGCGCGGCGAGATCCGTTCGATCTGGAAGGACGACTATGTGGCCTTCCTGATCGGCTGCAGCTTTTCCTTCGAGGCTGCGGTCACGCAGGCCGGCATTCCCCTGAGGCATGTTGAGCAGGGCCGCAATGTCTCAATGTTCCGTACCAGTCTCCAGTGCCAGCCTGCCGGCGTGTTCAGCGGCGAAATGGTGGTTACCATGCGGCCCATCAAGAGCCGCGACGTTGCGAAAGTGGTGGAGATTTCTGGCCGGTTTGACGTGGCGCACGGTGCGCCCGTTCACATCGGCAATCCGGAGGCGATAGGCATTACCGACCTGTCGCGCCCGGACTACGGCGATGCGGTCGACATCAAGGACGATGAAGTCCCGGTCTTCTGGGGTTGCGGCGTCACGCCGCAATGGGTAGCCCAGAAAAGCCGTTTGTCGATGTGCATCACCCATGCGCCAGGCAAGATGTTTGTGACCGACCTGAAAGGGTGAGTTCCATGCACCCTGTGCCGGGCTGATCCTCAACTCCCAAGGAGTTCCTCATGAAAGCAATTCTGATAGCCGCGCTGGTCGCGGCGGGGGCAGCGCACGCCCAGACAAGCTGGAAGCTGGCCACCGGCTACCGGGTGGAGTCCTTCCACACGCAAAACATCCTGCAGTTCGGCCGCGATGTGGACACGGCCACGCGCGGGGGGCTGCTGATACAGGTGTATCCCAACAACACGCTGGCCAAGCTGGCCGACATCAGCACGGCCGTGCAGCAGGGAAAGGCTGAAGCCGGCGAGACCATCATGACCAGCATGGTCAAGGAAATGCCGCTGGCCGGCGCGGACTCCATTCCTTTTGTCGTCACCTCGTACAAGGACGCGCAACGCTTGTGGAAGCTGCAGCGGCCGGGCCTTGAAAAACATTTTTCCGAGCGCGGCCTGAAGCTTCTTTATGCCGTGCCCTGGCCGCCGCAAGGCCTGCATTCGAACAAGCCGGTGCGGGGGCCTACGGATTTTCGCGGCACCCAGATGCGCACCTACAACCAGACCACCCTGCGCATCGCCGAAATGCTGGGCGCGAAGCCGGTGGATGTGGCCATGGTCGATGTGGGCAAGGCATTGGCCGAAGGCCGCATGGACAACATGATCACGTCGGCGCTGACTGGCGTGGAGAACAAGGTGTGGGGCCCGATCAAGTACTACTACGAGATCAATGCCTGGTTCCCGAAAAACGCGGTGTTTGTGAGCAACAAGGCCTTTGATGCACTGAAACCCGAGGCGCGCGCCGCCGTGCTCAAGGCGGCCGCCGAGGCGGAAGTGCGCGGCTGGCAGGCCAGCCAGGCACTGGCCGCCAGCGCCACCGAGGAACTGCGTGCCAACGGCGTGAAGATAGAGCGGATTTCGCCCGAGCTGGACCAGGAGATCAAACGCATGGGCGAGAAGTTCTCGCGCGAGTGGATACGCTCGGTTGGCAATGAGGCGAACGACATTTTTGTGCCTTACTACATGCCGCAATGAGGCGGGCGAAAACAGGACGCCACATCGTATGAAAACACCTTCCGCAGCCGTCACAGCCTACCTTCACGCCAAGGACGGCAACCGCCCCCATCTGTTGGCGCAGGCATTCACGGACGATGCCCTGCTGGAGATGGTTGTTCATACCGCGGCGATTTCATTTCCGCCGGTATGCCAGGGGCGAGATGCCATCGCCGAGGTGCTGGTGCGCCGGTTCGGCCAGTCTTACGAGAATGTCTACACTTTTTGCCTGTCCTCGCCGCCTGAGGGCGATGCCGAGGTGTTTGTCTGCGATTGGCTGGTCGTCATGACCGAAAAAGACAGCCGTGCCGTGCGTGTCGGATGCGGCCGCTACGATTGGTGCTTTTCACCGCCTTCATACCTGGCGGAAAGCCTTTCGATCACCATAGAGACCATGCAGACATTGCCGGCTTCGCAGATGGACAAGGTCATGGATTGGGCGGCCGGCCTACCCTATCCCTGGTGCCCGGCGGCGGTTGCCCTGCCAGGTGCGCCGGACATTCAGCAGCTGGCGCCGGTACTTGGGTACATTGGCAGGGAGCGGATGGCCGGTTCCGGCCGGACGGTAGCGGCCCGCGGTTCCAGGCCGGGCCTGGCGGCAAACAGATCCTGAAGATCAGCAAAACACGTTAACTCTGAAATCAAAAACCATGCAAGACACCACATCCAAACCGGGCGGCGACCGTTGGCAATTCTGGATAGACCGCGGCGGCACCTTCACCGACATCGTGGCCAAAAAGCCCGACGGCTCGCTGGTCACGCACAAGCTGCTGTCGGAAAACCCGGAGCAGTACCGCGATGCGGCCGTGGCCGGCATACGCCACCTGCTGGGCCTGAAGGCCGGCGAACCGATTCGCGCCGACGTGGTCGACTGCGTGAAGATGGGCACGACAGTGGCCACCAATGCGCTGCTGGAGCGCAAGGGCGAACCCACGCTCCTGGTCACCACGCGAGGTTTTCGCGATGCGCTGCGTATCGCCTACCAGAACCGGCCGCGCCTGTTCGACCGCAACATCGTGCTGCCCGAGTTGCTGTACAGCGCTGTGGTCGAGGCCCAGGAGCGCGTGGGCGCGCAGGGCGAGGTGCTGCAGGCGCTGGACGAGGCGCTGCTGAAAAAAGAACTGCTGGCCCACTACCAGAAGGGCTTGCGCAGCCTGGCCATCGTGTTCATGCACGGCTACCGCTTCACCGAGCACGAAAAAGCCGCCAAGCGCATCGCGGCCGAGGTGGGCTTCACGCAGATCAGTACCTCGCATGAAACCAGCCCGATGATGAAGTTCGTGAGCCGCGGCGACACCACCGTGGTCGACGCCTACCTCTCGCCCATATTGCGTCGCTATGTGGAGCAGGTCGCCAGCGAGATGCCAGGCGTACGCCTGTTTTTCATGCAGTCCTCGGGCGGCCTGACCGATGCCCATGTGTTCCAGGGCAAGGACGCCATCCTGAGCGGACCGGCCGGCGGTATTGTGGGCATGGCGCGCACGGCGGCGATTGCCGGCCATGCCAAGGTCATAGGCTTTGACATGGGTGGCACCTCGACCGACGTCTCGCATTACGCGGGGGAGTTCGAGCGCGAGTTCGAGACCCAGGTGGCTGGCGTGCGCATGCGCGCGCCCATGATGAGCATACACACGGTGGCGGCCGGCGGCGGCTCCATCCTCAAGTTCGACGGCGAGCGTTTTCGCGTGGGCCCGCAGAGCGCGGGCGCCAACCCCGGCCCGGCCAGCTACCGGCGCGGCGGGCGCCTGGCGGTGACGGATGCCAATGTGATGGTCGGCAAGGTCCAGCCGCGCTACTTCCCCAAGGTGTTCGGCCCGAATGCCGACGAGCCGCTGAGCTATGAGGCGGTCCAGTCGCAATTCAACGAGCTGGCAGGCCAGACCGGCCGCAGCGCCGAGGTGGTGGCCGAGGGTTTTATCAACATCGCGGTGCAGCAGATGGCCAACGCCATCAAGAAGATCTCGGTGGCGCGCGGCTACGACGTGACGCGCTATACCCTGCAGTGCTTTGGCGGCGCGGGCGGCCAGCATGCCTGCCTGGTGGCCGATGCGCTGGGCATGACAAAAGTGTTTGTGCACCCGCTGGCCGGCGTGCTGAGCGCCTACGGCATGGGTCTGGCTGACCAGAACGTGATCCGTGAACAGGCGGTGGAGCTCAAGCTTTCCGAGGCCGCGCTGCCCGAGATCGCCGGCAAGCTCGAAGAGCTCGCCGCCCAGGCCGAAGCCGAACTGCAGCGCCAGCAGGTCAGCAAGGGAGGCATCAGCACACACCGGCGCGTGCATGTGCGCTATGAGGGCAGTGATTCCGCGCTGGTGGTTCCTTTCGGCACGCTGGACCAGATCGAGGCCGGTTTTGAGGCCGCCTACCGCCAGCGTTTCGCCTTTTTGATGCAGGGCAAGGGCTTGGTGGTGGAGGCGGTGTCGGTCGAGGCCGTGGTCGCCGGCGACGCGCCGGCCGAACCGCGCCACGCCACGCACGAGCCGCGCGAAGTGCCGCGCCGTGAAACCGTGCGCATGTATTCGGGCGGCCAGTGGCACGACGCGGCTTTGGTGGTGCGCGAGGATTTGCGGCCAGGCGACATCATTTCGGGCCCGGCCATCATTGCCGAGAAAAATGCCACCACGGTGGTCGAACCCGGCTGGGAAGCGGCGCTCACGGCGCTGGACCACCTGGTGCTGGACCGCCGCGCCGAGCGCGCCGTGACCTTCGCGGCCGGCACCACGGTGGACCCGGTGCTGCTGGAGGTGTTCAACAACCTCTTCATGAACATCGCCGAGCAGATGGGCCTGCAGCTGCAGAACACCGCCTACTCGGTCAATATCAAGGAGCGCCTGGACTTCAGCTGCGCGCTGTTCGACACCGAAGGCAATTTGATCGCCAACGCGCCGCACATGCCGGTGCACCTGGGCTCCATGGGCGAAAGCATCAAGACGGTGATTCGTGAGAACGCCGGCAGCATGCAGCCGGGCGACGTCTATGTGCTGAACGACCCCTACCACGGCGGCACGCATTTGCCCGACATCACGGTGATCACGCCGGTCTATCTGGGCAGTGCCGCGCAGCCGACGTTCTACGTGGGTTCGCGCGGCCACCATGCCGACATAGGTGGGACCACGCCCGGCTCCATGCCGCCGTTCTCGACGCTGATCGAGGAGGAGGGCGTGCAGATCAACAACGTCAAGCTGGTGGAGCGCGGCGTGCTGCGCGAGGCCGAGATGATCGCGCTGCTCAAAAGCGGCAAATACCCGAGCCGCAACCCGCAGCAAAACATGGCCGACCTCAAGGCGCAGATTGCCGCCAATGAAAAAGGCGTGCAGGAGCTGCGCAAGATGGTCGACAGCTTCAGCCTGGAGGTGGTGCTGGCCTATATGCGCCATGTGCAGGACAACGCCGAGGAGTCGGTGCGCCGCGTGATCACGCGCCTGAAGGACGGTGAATTCACGCTGCCGCTGGACAACGGCGCGCAGATCAAGGTGGCGATCCGCGTCGACGCCAAGGGCCGCAGTGCCGAGATTGACTTCACCGGTACCTCGCCGCAGCAGACCAATAATTTCAACGCGCCGACGGCGGTGTGCATGGCGGCGGTGCTGTATGTGTTCCGCACCCTGGTGGACGACGACATCCCGCTGAACGCGGGCTGCCTCAAGCCGCTCAAGGTCATCATCCCGGCGGGCTCCATGCTCAACCCGAATCCGCCGGCCTCGGTGGTGGCGGGCAATGTGGAGACCTCCACCTGCATCACGAATGCGCTATACGGCGCGCTGGGCGTGATGGCGGCCGGCCAGTGCACCATGAACAACTTCACTTTCGGCAACGCGCGCCACCAGTACTACGAAACCATTTCGGGCGGCTCGGGCGCGGGCGGCAAGCTCGACGAGGCGGGCAAGCTGGTGTCGGGTTTCGACGGCACCAGCGTGGTCCAGACGCATATGACCAATTCGCGGTTGACCGACCCCGAGGTGCTGGAGTTCCGCTTTCCGGTGCGGCTGGAGAGTTATGAGATCCGCGAGAACTCCGGCGGCGCGGGCCGCTGGCGGGGCGGCAACGGCGGCGTGCGCCGCGTGCGCTTCCTGGAGGCCATGACGGCCAGCATTCTGTCCAACGGCCGCAAGCACGGTGCGTTTGGCATGGCCGGCGGTGAGCCGGGCCAGGTCGGGCGCAACCTCGTGGTGCGCGCCCAGGGCCAGGTCGAGGCGCTGGACCACATAGGCCAGGCCGACATGCAGCCGGGTGATGTGTTTGAGATCCATACACCGGGCGGCGGGGGGTACGGCAAGGGGCCGCTGGCGTGAGCGTCGCATCGGGAGCGATGTGCATGAAGCTGTACCAGCGTGACACCTCGCTCTATTCCTATAAGGTGAGGCTGCTGCTGGCTTTTCTGCGCGTGCCCTATGAAGCTGTCGCGGTGAAGCGCCTGCCCGACGGCCGCAACGACGTCGGGCCGGAGTACCTGCGGCTGAATCCGCGCGGCCAGATTCCGACACTGGACGACGATGGCGTCGTGCTCTGGGGAAGCACCGCGATATTGACCTACATTGCCCTGCGCTACGACCCGCAGCGGCATTGGCTCCCGGGCGACGCCGCAGCCGCGGCCGAGGTGACGCAATGGCTGGAACTGGCACAGAACGAGGTCCGTACCGGCCTGTTTCTCACACGCGCCGTCTCCCGCTTCGGCTACACGGGAGACCTGGAAACGGCCAGAACCACCGGGCTGGCCGCGCTTCGCCTGCTGGAGCAGCGCCTGTGCGGCCGGGCATGGCTGGTGGGTAACGGGCCGACGCTGGCCGACCTCGCCTGCTTTCCGGAAGTGGCCCTGAACGAGGGCGTGGAATTCAACCCCTCAGAGTTTCCTTCGCTGCAATCCTGGTTGCAGCGCTTTCGCGGCCTGGAAGGATTCGCACCACCAGAGATTCCCAGGGGTTGAATGCTCGCCCTCAAACTCGCGCTTGTCGCGTTCTCGGTGCTGCTGTCCACGCTGGCCGCGCGGCGCTTCGGCCATCGCGTGGGTGGCGCGGTGGCCGGCATGCCCATGATCGCCGCGCCCATCGTCGCCATCCTCCTGCTCGACCATGATGCCGGGCAGGTGAGGGCGGTGGCCCTGGCCACGCTGGTCTGTCTGCCGGCGGCGATCGTGCACATCGTGAGCTTCTCGGCCAGCGCCGGGCGTTGGGGCGTGCCGGTGTGTGTGTCGCTGGCGCTGCTGGCTTACGCCTGCGCATCGGTGGTGCTCACGCAACTGCGGTTTGCACCCGTGCCGGTCAGCCTGCTGGCGCTGGCCGCGCCGGCTGCCGGCCTTTGGTTCGCGGCCCACCACGCAGGACCCGCCGCGCCTGTCGCGGTGCCCAGGCTGGAATTGGTGCTGCGCATCGCCGCCGCGGTGGCGATGGCTGCCGTCATCATCGCGGGCGCCGACGTGCTGCCGCCTGCCGTCAGCGGCCTGCTGCTGGCGGTGCCCATCACCGGCACGGTGCTGCCCTGTTTCACCTTGCCGCGTTACGGCGCCGCGGCGACCCGATCACTGATGGCCGGCTTTCTGCAGGGGCTGCACGGCTTTGCGGCCTTCTTCATCGCGCTGTATTGGGCCTTGGGTGCTACCGGCCGGCTGGCCGCCTTCCTGATCGCCCTGGCCGTCGCGCTGGCCACTGCTGTGGCGATGCAGGCCCTGCGCCAGCGCTTGCGGCGTCCTGAAACGGCGGGGACGGCCTGATCGCGCCATAATGCGGCGCCATGGACACCTCCTCTTTCGTCGACAACTACCGCCTGCTCGCCCGCTACAACCGCTGGTTTAACCAGCGCTTGTTTGACGCCTGCGAGCAACTGACGGACGAAGAGCGCAAGCGTGATCGCGGCGCCTTCTTCGGCTCCATCCACAACACGCTCAACCACCTGGTCTGGGGCGACCAGGCCTGGCTGAAGCGCTTCGCTGCCCAGGGGGTGGCTTTCGAGGCGCTGTCCGACTCGCTGCTGGCCCTCCCGCCCGGCGCTCTGCATGGGACCGTGCTGCACGAGGACTGGGCCGCCTTGCGCGCGCAACGCGACCGCCTGGACGCCGCCATCGAGGATTTCGCGGACCGCATGCCGACGGACTATCCCCTGCGCATCATGCGTTATGCCAATACACGGGGCGTGCAGCGTGAGCATCCGGTGTGGCAGGCACTGACACATTTCTTCAACCACCAGACCCACCATCGGGGGCAGGTGACCGTGCTGCTCATGCAGGCCGGCGTCGATCCCGGAACCACCGACCTGATCGCCATGATTTGAGACGGTTTCGATCCGGATTCCCATGAAAAAAGCCCGCCGATGGCGGGCTTTTTGCTGCCGGGAATGGCCTTACTCTTACTTCTTGGCGGCGCTGGCAGCGCTGGCGGCTGGCTTGGCGGTGTCGGCCTTGGCGTCTTTCTTCTCGTCCTTGGCGGCAGGCTTGGCGTCCTTGGCCTTCTTGGCATCGGCCTTGGCGGCTTTTTCAGCGTCGGCCTTGGCTTTGGCTTCATCAGCCTTCTTTTTCTTCTCTTCAGCCTTGGCCTTCTTGTCGGCTTCTTTTTTGGCCTTGGCTTCGTCAGCCTTGGCTTTGGCCTCGGCCTTGGGGTCCTTCTTCTCCGCGGCCGCTGCGGGGGCCGGTGCGGCGGCTACCGGTGCGGCCGGTTTGGCTTCGGCTTTTTTCTCTTCGGCCTTGGCGGCGGGCTTGTCATCCTTCTTCGCGGCGGCTGCAGGTTTTTCGTCCTTCTTGGCGGCAGGGGCCGCGGCCACGCCCTTGAAGCTGGCGCCGCCCACCGTCAGGCCTTCGGCGGAAAACTTGGCGGCATTGCCTTCGCCCACGCCCTTGACGCGTTCAATGAAGTCGTTCCAGTCCTTGAAGCTGCCTTTCTTGCGCTCGTCGATGATCTTGCCCGAGATGCCGGGGCCTATGCCCTTGACGCCGTCGAGCTCGGCCGCGGTGGCCTTGTTGACGTCAACGGCGGCGAACGATACGGCCATGTACATGGCGGCGACGAAGGCCAGGATTTTTTTGAACATAAGGGATCTCCTCAAAGATTGGATTGAAGTGAAGGCACGTGATCCATCCTTGTGAAGAAGGATGTCTTCTTCATAACGGCCCGTCCAGGGCCGCGTTGACTACCGGCCCTGGCTTTGGGGCCAGGAAAACCCTAGTGAGAGGCCGTGTCGGACTCAGCCCGCGGTGGCGCTCAAGGCCTGCATGTAAGCGGCCACACCCGTCTGCACATCGGCGAAAACATGGTCGCAGCCGGCCGCGCGCAGCGCGCGTGGGTCGGCCTGGGTGTAGCTCTGGTATTTGCCGACCAGCGCGGGCGGAAAGGCGATGTATTCGATCAGGCCGCCGCGCACGGCTTCTTCCAGGCTCAGGGCCGCGGCGTTCTGGCCTTTGCGCAGGGTGTTCACGACGGCCAGGGCCACGTCGTTGAAAGGCTGTGCCCGGCCGGTGCCGAGGTTGAAGATGCCGGACTTGCCGGGGTTGTCGAAGAACCAGAGGTTCACGGCGACCACGTCGTCGATGAAGATGAAGTCGCGCATCTGGCCGCCGGCGCCGTAGCCGCCGTACTCGCCAAAGAGCTTGACCTTGCCCTCGGCCTGGAACTGGTTGAACTGATGGAAGGCGACGCTGGCCATGCGGCCCTTGTGCTGCTCGCGCGGGCCGTAGACGTTGAAGTAGCGAAAGCCTGCGACCTGGGTGGCGGCGTTTTCAAAGCGGACGCCGAGCTCGCGCCGCATGCGCTGGTCGAACAGCAGCTTGGAGTAGCCGTAGACATTGAGCGGGCGCTCGAACTCGGGCGACTCGGTGAAGGTGTCGGAGCTGCCGTAGGTCGCGGCCGAAGACGCGTAGAGCAGGCGCGTGCCCTGGTCCTGGCAGGCGTGGAACAGCTCGCAGGACAGCGTGTAGTTGTTGTCCATCATGTACTTGCCGTCGGCCTCCATGGTGTCGCTGCAGGCCCCTTCGTGGAACACGGCCTCGACCCGGCCGTAGGCGCCCTCGGCGAACAGATCGTAGAAGTCGTCGGCGTCGACGTAATCGGCGATCTTCAGGTCGGCGAGGTTGCGGAATTTGTCGCCATGGGTCAGGTCGTCGACGGCGATGATGTCGTCTATGCCGCGGGCGTTGAGGCCCTTGATGATGTTGCTGCCAATGAAGCCGGCGGCGCCGGTGACTACGATTTTCATGATGGGTCCTTGAGGTGAGCGCAAGCTCACTGCGCGGCGAACAGCTCGCCGTAGTTGACGGTGGCGGTGCCGAACTTGCCGACCACGATGCCGCCCGCGCGGTTGGCAATCGGCACGGCGTCGCGCAAGCGCATGCCGGTGGCGGTCATGGCGGCCAGCGTGGCAATCACGGTGTCGCCGGCGCCGGTGACGTCGAACACCTCGCGCGCCACGGCCGGGACGTTGAGTTCGCCCTCGGCATCGAACAGCGTCATGCCTTCTTCGCTGCGCGTGAGCAGCAGGGCTTCCAGGTTAAGCGCCGTCCGCAGGTTGTGGGCCTTGGTGCGCAGGTCCGCTTCGCTGCTCCAGGCGCCTATGACGTGCTCAAGCTCGGCGCGGTTGGGGGTGATGACGCTGGCGTTTTTGTAGCGCGCGTAGTCCGAGCCCTTGGGGTCGACCAGCACCACCTTGCCGGCGGCACGGGCCTGGGCGATCATCAAGACAATGTGCGCGAGGCCGCCCTTGCCGTAATCGGAGAACAGCACCGCGTCGTGCTCGGTGTGCAGCTTTTCAAAGGTTGCGGACTGCGAGGCCAGTACCTCGTTTTCGGGGGTGTTCTCGAAATCCAGGCGTATGAGCTGTTGCTGGCGGCCGATGACCCGCAGCTTGACGGTGGTCTTGAGCTGGGCGTCGCGGCCGAAATAGGGTGTGATGCCGGTCTTGGCGACCAGCGCCTCGAGGTGGTGGCTGGCTTCGTCGTCGCCCACCACGCTCAGCAGCGAAGCCTGCGCGCCCAGCGTGACGATGTTGTAGGCCACGTTGGCTGCGGCGCCTATGCGCTCTTCGGTGCGCGTGACGCGCACCACGGGCACCGGCGCCTCGGGCGAGATGCGGTCCACCGCGCCATACCAGTAGCGGTCCAGCATGGCGTCGCCCACCACGAGGACGCGGGCTTTGGAAATCTTTTCAGGCGTCAATTGCATGCTCATCTATCGTGTCTTTTTCTACAGCTCTTCAATACGGCGCGTCGGGTAGCTGTCCCAGGCCTGGCAGCCGGGGCAGTGCCAGAAGTGCTGGGTGGCCTCAAAGCCGCAGGCCGCGCAGCGGTAGCGCATCAAGGGTTTGGTGGCCTGGTCGAGAGCGCGCTGGACCAGCGTGTGGTGCTGCTCGTCCTGCAGCTTTTCACCGGCGATCCATTTGCCGGCGGCGACCAGCGAGGCCTGGCGCTCCAAGTGTTTCACATACCACTGCCGCGCCGAGGCCGGGTCTTTTTCGAGCTTGACGATGGCCTCGATCACGTCGATGGACGGCATGTTGGCGTAGCTGGCCTTGAGCAGCTCCAGCGCCATGGCCTCCTGGCCGCTGGCCTGCGCGATATTGGCCAGCAGGCCGGCGGCCAGCGGCAGGCCTTGCGGGGCGGTTTTTTCGAGCTTGAGCAGGGTTTGCAAGGCGTCCTGCGGGCGGCCCAGCTGGCTTTGCAGCTTCGCCAGGTCTATCAGGGGACGAGCCAGGGCCGGCGCCATGGCGATGGCTTCCTGCAGGGCGCCCAAGGCCCGGTTGGTGTCGCCGGCGGCTACGCAAGCACCGGCCTGCTCGCACAGGTAGTGCGCCTGGCGGGCGCTGAAGCTTCCGTGGCTGGAACTGCCGAGCCGGGCGGCGATTTCGGTGGCATTGGCCCAGTCGCGGGAGCGCTCGTAAATCGACAGCAGGGCCAGCCGCGCCTCTTCTTCAAAGGGCGTGCCTTCGAGTTTACGCAGGGCGGCCTCGGCGCGGTCCAGCAGGCCGGCCTTGAGAAAGTCGAGCGCCAGGGCATGCTGGGCGCGGTCGCGTTCGGGCTGAGTGAGGTCGCCGCGCGACATCAGGTGCTCGTGCACGCGCACGGCGCGCTCGTACTCGCCGCGGCGGCGAAACAGGTTGCCCAGCGCGAAGTGGAGCTCGGAGGTGTCCGGGTCGCTTTGCACCGCCTCGATGAAGGCGTCTATGGCCTGGTCCTGCTGCTCATTGAGCAGGAAGTTCAGGCCCTTGAAATAGGCCTTGGGCGCCTGGCGGTTTTCGATGCGCAACTGCCGCAAGTCCAGCCGTGAGGCCAGCCAGCCGAGCGTGAAGGCGATCGGAAACCCGAGCAGGACCCAGGTGAAGTCAAATTCCATGGTGCATCGTGGACGGGTCTTCGCTGACGGTGTGGGGACCCATGGTGGAGGCGTATTTGGCCGAGCGGCGTTTTTTCCACCAGCGCGGCATCATGACAAAAATGCCGAGCGCCAGCCCGCAGGCGAAGGTCGCCAGCACGACCAGCACCAGGGGCGCTTGCCACATGGTGCCAAAAAAGAAATACACCGCAACCGTTTGCTGGTTATTCAGTGCAAAAGCGAAGAGCGTAAAAAAAATGGCTGCTTTAAGCAGCCACATGAGGTATTTCACTTGGTAATCCCCCGGGTGGTCTGGCGATTGTAGCCAGCCCACCGAGGGACACCAGCAAGACCTTACTTGGGTTCCGTTACCGCCAGCAATTCCTGGGTGCGGGCATCGACGGCTTCGCGCAATGCTTTCCCGGGCTTGAAATGCGGCACCCGCTTTTCAGGGATGGCCACGCTTTCGCCGGAACGCGGGTTGCGCCCCATGCGGGGCGGGCGCCGGTTGATGGAGAAACTGCCGAAACCCCTGATTTCAATGCGATGGCCACGCACCAGCGCGTCGCTCATGGCGTCAAGAATCGTCTTGACGGCATATTCGGCGTCGCGGTGCGTCAGCTGGCTGAATCGGGCCGCCAGTTCTTCGACGAGATCGCTTCGGGTCATGGATCAAGTAGCTGCACAGCGATGCGACCCGCCCCTGGGGGCGTACCGCACCGCCGCGCGGTTGCCTTACTTTTCGTTGTTGTCCAGCTTGGCGCGCAGCAGGGCGCCCAGGCTGGTCGTGCCGGCGTTTTCGCGGGAAGACTGCTGGCTCAGGTTGGCCATGGCTTCCTGCTGGTCGGCGTTGTCCTTGGCCTTGACCGACAGCTGGATGTTGCGGGTCTTGCGATCCACGTTCACCACGACTGCGGAGACTTCGTCGCCTTCTTTCAGCACGTTGCGGGCGTCTTCGACGCGGTCGCGGCTGATTTCGCTGGCGCGCAGGTAGCCGATGATGTCTTCGCCGAGATCGATTTCAGCGCCCTTGGCGTCAACCGTCTTGACCTTGCCGGTCACGATCGCGCCCTTGTCGTTGATCGACACGAAGGTGGTGAAAGGATCGGAATCGAGCTGCTTGATACCCAGGGAGATGCGCTCGCGGTCGACGTCGACAGCCAGCACGATGGCTTCCACTTCCTGGCCCTTTTTGTAGTTGCGAACAGCGGCTTCGCCGGGTTCGTTCCACGAGAGGTCGGACAGGTGCACCAGGCCGTCGATGCCGGCAGCCAGGCCCACGAACACGCCGAAGTCGGTGATCGACTTGATCGGGCCCTTGACGCGGTCGCCGCGCTTGGTTTCCTGCGCGAATTCCTGCCATGGGTTGGCCTTGCACTGCTTCATGCCCAGGCTGATGCGGCGCTTGTCTTCGTCGATCTCGAGGACCATGACTTCGACTTCGTCGCCCAGGGCCACGAGCTTGCTCGGGGCCACGTTCTTGTTGGTCCAGTCCATTTCGGACACGTGGACCAGGCCTTCGATGCCGGGTTCGAGTTCCACAAACGCGCCGTAGTCGGCGATGTTGGTGATCTTGCCGAACAGGCGCGTGCCTTGCGGGTAGCGGCGGTTCACGCCCATCCATGGGTCGTCGCCCATCTGCTTGAGGCCCAGCGAGACACGGTTCTTTTCGGTGTCAAACTTCAGGATCTTGGCAACGATCTCTTGACCGGCCGTCACCACTTCGCTTGGGTGACGCACGCGGCGCCATGCCATGTCGGTGATGTGCAGCAGGCCGTCGATGCCGCCGAGGTCAACGAAGGCACCGTATTCGGTGATGTTCTTGACGACGCCCTTGACGGCAGTGCCTTCCTTGAGGGTTTCCATCAGCTTGGCGCGTTCTTCGCCCATGCTGGCTTCGACCACGGCGCGGCGGCTCAGCACCACGTTGTTGCGCTTGCGGTCCAGCTTGATGACCTTGAATTCCATGGTCTTGTTCTCGTACGGAGACAAGTCCTTGATGGGGCGGGTGTCGATGAGCGAGCCGGGCAGGAAGGCGCGGATGCCGTTGACGAGGACGGTGAGGCCGCCCTTGACTTTGCCGCTGGTCTGGCCGGTGACGAATTCGCCGGATTCCAGGGCTTTTTCCAGGCTCATCCACGAAGCCAGGCGCTTGGCCTTGTCGCGGGACAGCAGGGTGTCGCCATAGCCGTTTTCGACGGAGTCGATGGCCACGGAGACGAAATCGCCGACCTGGACTTCGAGCTCTCCCTGGTCGTTCTTGAATTCTTCGAGGGGGACATAAGCCTCGGATTTGAGTCCGGCATTCACAACGACGTGGTTGTGGTCGATACGAACGACTTCGGCGGTGATGACTTCACCGGTACGCATTTCAGAGCGTTGCAGCGATTCGTTAAATAGGTCGGCAAAAGATTCAGACATGATTTTCCTAGTCCACACAACAGGGTTCCAATAGCGGGATTGCTATTGTTTTTATAGCTGCTTGCGGCGGTGTTTTTGCGGCCAGACGTCTGGTAAGGCCGCGGGTTACGTTGATGAACCTGCTGACCCAAGCGCAGGTTGCGCGTCGGGGGTCAGAAGGGCCGGGTGCCTTGCCACCATTCGAGCACCTGCTCCACCGATTTTTCAATCGACAGATAGGAGTTGTCCAGGGGGCGGGCGTCATCAGCAGGCTTTAAAGGGGCTGCTTTTCGCGACGAATCGCGCGCATCACGTGCCTCTAAATCTTGCTGAATCTCGGCGATTGTAGCCGAATTTCCCTTTGAAATCAACTGCTTATGCCGGCGTTCGGCGCGGTGTAGCGCGCTGGCCGTGAGGAAAACCTTGAGCGGGGCGTCCGGGAAGATGACGGTCCCCATGTCCCGGCCGTCGGCGACCAGTCCCGGCAGCTTGCGAAAGCTGTGCTGGAGCTCCAGCAGGGCGGCGCGAACCTCGGGGTGGGCCGACACGCGGGAGGCGGCCATGCCGGCGGCTTCGGTGCGTATGGCCTCGGATACGTCCTGCGACCCAAGCAAGATGCGATCACCCTGGAAGTGCACCGGCATGGTGCGCGCCACGCGGGCCACGCCGGGCCCGTCGTCCAGCGAAACGCCGGCCAGCGTCGCGGCATGGGCGCTCAGGCGGTAAAGCGCACCGGAATCCAGGTAGTGGTAGCCCAGCCGGTGGGCCGTCAGGGCCGCCAGCGTGCCTTTGCCGGAGGCCGTCGGGCCGTCGATGCAGATGACCGGAATGCGGGAGGTATCGGCCTGGGCCACTTCAAACAAGGCTTCGAAGTAGTCGGGAAAGGTTTTGGCGACGCATTTGGGATCCAGGATGCGCACCGGCAGTTGAGCCGGGTTGAAGGCCGCCAGCGAAAAACACATGGCCACGCGGTGGTCGTCGTAGGTATGAATCGCGCCCGTCGTCCATTGGGCGGGGGGGGTGATCTTGAGGTAGTCCGCGCCTTCCTCGACCACGGCGCCGAATTTTTGCAGCTCGCAAGCCATGGCGGCGATGCGGTCGGTTTCCTTGACGCGCCAGCTCGCGATATTGCGCAGCGTGGTGGTGCCGTCAGCGTACAGTGCCATCACGGCCAGCGTCATGGCGGCGTCCGGGATGTGGTTGCAGTCCAGGTCTATGGCCTTGAGCGGCCAGGCGCCACGCGCAATGCGCAGCGAGTTCGGTGCGCTGTCGACCCGTGCGCCCATCATTTCGGCGGCCTCGACGAAGCGGATGTCACCCTGGATGGAGGCGGCGCCCACGCCCTGGATCTCGATGCCGGCGTGCCCCGGGGATGCCGCCGCGATGGCGCCCAGCGCGATGAAATAGCTGGCCGACGAGGCGTCGCCCTCGACATGGATGGCGCCCGGCGACCGGTAGCGGCTGCCGGCCGGAATGGTGAAGCGTTCCCAGCCCTCGCGCCTGACGGCTATGCCGAAGCGCTGCAGCAGCTTGAGCGTGATTTCAATGTAAGGCCGGGAGATCAGCTCGCCGACCACTTCGATGTGGATATCCCGTTCGGCGACCAGCGGCAGGGCCATCAGCAGGGCGGTCAGGAACTGGCTGGAGACATCGCCGCGCACCCGTATGGGCTGCTCCAGCTTGAGTTGCCCGGGCCGCAGGCGCAGCGGCGGAAAGCCTTCGTTGCCGAGATAGTCGATGGCGCAGCCCAGCTGGCGGAGTGCGTCGACCAGGTCGCCTATGGGCCTTTCGTGCATGCGCGGCACGCCGGACAGCTCGAACTCCCCGCCCAGCAGGGCCAGCGCGGCCGTCAGCGGCCGCATGGCCGTGCCGGCGTTGCCCATGAAGAGCTTGGCCGGGGTCTGGACGGGCCGGCCGCCCAGCCCGCTGATGACGGCGGTGTTGCCGTCCTGCCGGACCGTGCAGCCGAGCTGCCTGAGCGCGGCCAGCATCACGGCGGTGTCGTCGGAGGCCAGCAGGTCGTGGACCGTGGTCTCGCCGTGGCTCAGGGCGGCCAGCAGCAGGACGCGGTTGGAAATGCTTTTGGAGCCGGGCAGGCGTACGGTGCCTCCCGCGCTGCGCAAGGGCGGAACGTCCAGGAACTCGGTGTCGAACATGGACTGCGGGCTATTTGTGCGATTTTTGTGAGGAGATTCGCCAGTTGGCCCGGGTCTCGCTGGCCCGCTCGATCAGCACTTCAAGGACGTCGCCGCTGCTGTTGGCAATCAGTTCCTCGAGCGATTGCAGGGTCTCCTGGAAAATCTTGGACTGGGCCAGCAGTTCTTCGCGATTCGCGATCAGGATGTCGCGCCACATTTTCGGGTCGCTGGCGGCGATGCGCGTGAAGTCCCGAAAGCCCGGGCCGGCCAGCGACATGTATTCCTTGCCATGGTCCTGCCCGGTGATGCCGTTGATCAGGGCAAAAGCAATCAGGTGCGGCAGGTGGCTGACGGCGGCGTAAGCGGCGTCATGGGCCTGGGGCGACATCTTGAGGACATGGCAGCCCAGAGCTGTCCAGACGTCGTTGGCTTTTTGCAGCTGTACCGTGAAGGTGCGCTCTATGGGCGTCAGGATGACCTGCTTGCCGGCGTAGAGGTCCACGTCCGCATGCTCGACGCCAGAGACTTCCTTGCCGGTGATCGGGTGGCAGGGCACGAAGGAGCCGACGTTGTCGCGCAGCACACGCCGGGCGGCGTCCACCACGTCGCGCTTGGTCGAGCCGACGTCCATGATCAGGGTGTTCGGGCCGACCAGGTGGCGTATGGCCTTGAAGGTGGCCTCCGTCGCGGAAACCGGCACGGCCAGCAAAACGATGTCGGCGCCCGAGACCGCCAGCAGCGCCGAGGGCGCCTCCACGTCGATCACGCCCATCTGGCGCGCCCGCTCCGTGGTGGAGGGGGATTTGCTGTAGCCGACGACGCGTTTGACCAGGCCGGCACGTTTGAGCGCCAGCGCGAATGAGCCACCCATCAGGCCGCATCCAATGAGACCTAATTGTTCAAACATGTTGTGGCACCAGAGAGGTTGTGAGTCGTTGCATTAATCGCCGATGGGATAGGTTCCGAGGACCTTGTAAAAGGCGCACAGCTGTTGCAAATCGGCCAGCGCGGCTTTGACATGGTCCTGGGAGGGGTGACCTTGCAGGTCAATATAAAAATAGTATTCCCACTGGCCGGAGCGTGCCGGGCGCGATTCGAAGCGGGTCATGGAGACGCCGTGGGCCTTGAGCGGCATCAGGATGTCGTGGACGGCGCCTGGGCGGTTGGGCACGGACACCACCAGGCTGACGCAATCCTTGCCGGAAGCGGGCGGGGAGGGCAGTGTCTGCGGCAGGCAGACCACGGCAAAACGCGTGCGGTTGAAGGCGTCGTCCTGGATGGCGTGGGCCGCCGTGTAGAGGCCGAACTGGGTGGCCGCCCGGTCGCTTGCGATGCCGGCCCAGGACGGGTTGGTGGTGGCCAGGCGCGCGCCCTCGGCGTTGCTGGAGGCGGTGCGGCGGTCGGCGTGGGGCAGGTGCGTGGTCAGCCAGCCCTGGCATTGGGCCAGCGCCTGCGGGTGGGCGTAGACCGCTTCTATGCCTTCGAGCGACTCCGAAAGCCTCAGCAGGTTGTGGCGCACCATCAGGCTGATTTCGCCGACGATGTGCAGGGGGGAGTTGAGGAACAGGTCGAGCGAGCGCGAGACCACGCCTTCGGTGGAGTTTTCCACCGGCACGACACCGTAGCTGGCGCTGCCGGCCGCCGTCGCGCGAAAGACTTCGTCGATGCTGACGCAGGGAACGTGTTCGATGCTGGCGCCGAAAAACTGCAGCGCCGCCTGCTCGCTGAAGGTGCCAGCAGGGCCCAGGTAGGCGACGCGCACCGGAGACTCCAGGGCCAGGCAGGCCGACATGATTTCGCGCCAGACGGCCGCCACGTGCTCGTTCTTGAGCGGCCCCTGGTTGGCCTGCTGGATCTGCTCTATCACCTGAGCCACCCGGTCGGGACGGAAAAACGGTGTGCCTTCGCGCTTTTTGAGTTCTCCGACCTGCTCGGCGACCTGGGCGCGACGGTTCAGCAGGGAAAGCAGTTCCCTGTCCAGGGCGTCGATCTGGACGCGTAAATCAGCGAGGTTGGCAGTCATATCAGGGGCCATCCGCCTGCGCCATCTGCACTGGATGCCCCTTGGGGGACAGTGAATCTGGCGGGCATGGGGTATTTCGTCCTAGGCGTGTTTTTGTTCGAATTCTCGCATGTACGCCACCAGCGCCTGCACGCCGGCCAGCGGCATGGCGTTGTAAATGCTGGCGCGCATGCCGCCTACCGACTTGTGGCCCTTGAGCTGAAGCAGGCCCGCCGCCTTGGCACCGGCCAGGAAAGCCTCGTTGCGCGATTCGTCGCGCAGGAAAAAAGGCACGTTCATGCGCGAGCGGCAGTCCTTGCCGACCTTGTTCAGGTAGAACTGCGAGCTGTCGATCGCATCGTAAAGCAACTGCGCCTTGGCCAGGTTGCGCTTTTCCATGGCCGCGACACCGGCGGCCGCGCCTTCCCGCTGGCGCTTGAGCCACTGAAAGGTCAGGCCCGCGATGTAAATGGCGTAGGTGGGCGGCGTGTTGTACATGGACTGGTTGTCCGCCACCGTCTTGTAGTCGAAGGCGCTGGGGCAGGCCGGCATGGCGTGGCCGAGCAAGTCTTCGCGGATGACCACCAGCGTCACGCCGGCGGGGCCGAGGTTTTTCTGCGCCCCGCCGAAGGCCAGGCCGACGCGCGACCAGTCGACGGCGCGGGAGGCCACATGGGACGAAAAATCTATCACCAGGGGTGCGTCGCTTCCCAGCGCCTTGAGGTCGGGCAGGCTCTGGAATTCCACGCCGTTGATGGTTTCGTTGGTGCACAGGTGCACATAGGCCGCGTCCGGGCGCAGCTTCCAGCCCGAAGGCGCGGGCAGCTGCGTGTGCCCGTTGTCGGCGTTGCTGGCGGCGACCTGCGCGTCACAGTACTTGCGCGCTTCTTTTTGCGACTTGTCGCTCCAGCTGCCGGTCACCACAAAATCGGCGGAGCGCCCGCGCGACAGGTTTAGCGGAACGATGGCGTTCTCGGCCAGGCCGCCGCCCTGCATGAACAGGATCTTGAAGTGGGCCGGAACGGCCATGAGCTCGCGGAAATCGGCCTCGGCGGCTTCATAGATGGAGATGAATTCCTTGCCGCGATGGCTCATCTCCATCACGCTCATGCCGCTGCCATGCCAGTCCAGCATTTCACCCGCCGCCTGCTGCAAAACCTCCTCGGGCAGGTTCGCGGGGCCGGCGGAAAAATTGAAAGGACGGGTCATTTCTTCGCGGGCGGCTTGGCTGCTCCCGGGGCAGGGCTGGTGCCGACGATCTTCACCGCCGCCTCGTCGAACTGCTTGATGCGCGCCACCACGTCGGTGCGCGAGGCCTCGACGAGTTTTTGCACAAAGACGTTGCCGAGTTCAGGCGCGGCGGCCTGGTATTTTTTGATGGCGGGGGATTCGAAGAAGGCGGCGAGCTGCTGGAGCTCCTCGAGCGTGAAACGCTCCGCGTAGGCGGGAACCAGCGATTCGGCGCTGACTTTGCCGACCTGCTTGCTGATCAGCTGGCTGGTGTCATCGGCGTACTTCTTGAGTTCGGCGTTGAGGTCTTCCGAGGCCTTTTGCCGCTTGGCCTTGGGTACGTTGGCTTCCAGTTGGGGGCCCCATTTGTTGATCAGGTCCTGGGCCGTGCTGCCGGCCAGCTGACCCACCAGGCGGTCCAGCTCGGGACCCTGCTGCAGGGCGACCACTTTTTTGGCCAGCTCGGTTTTGGGGTCGGTCTGGGCATGGACGGCCGCGCTGCAGGCCAGGCCGGCGATCGCGAGGGCGGTAATCAGTTTTTTCATCAATTGCTTTCGGTGTTGGAGGCGTCTGTGCCGGTATCGTTTTCGGTGTCGAGGTCGTCCAGCGTGGCATCGTTTTCGACGATGCGCTGCAGGCCGCTCAATTGTGAGCCCTCGTCCAGGCCGATCAGCGTAACACCCTGCGTAGCCCTGCCCATCTCGCGGATTTCACTGACGCGCGTACGCACCAGCACGCCCTTGTCGGTGATGAGCATGATCTCGTCGTCGACGTGGACCAGCGTGGCGGCCACGACCTTGCCGTTGCGCTCGCTCTGCTGGATGGCGATCATGCCCTTGGTGCCGCGGCCGTGGCGCGTGTATTCGGTGATGGAGGTGCGTTTGCCGAAGCCGTTCTGGGTGGCCGTCAGCACGCTTTGCTGCTCGTCCTCGGCCACCAGCATGGCGATCACGCCCTGGCCGTCTTCCAGCGTCATGCCGCGCACGCCGCGCGCATTGCGGCCCATGGGGCGCACGTCGTTTTCATCAAAGCGCACGGCCTTGCCGCCATCGCTGAACAGCATCACGTCGTGTTTGCCGTCGGTCAGGGATGCGCCTATCAGGTAGTCGCCCGGGTCCAGGTCCACGGCGATGATGCCGGCCTTGCGCGGGTTGCTGAATTCGTCGAGGGCCGTCTTCTTCACGGTGCCCATGGAGGTGGCCATGAAGACGTACTGATCGGCCGGGAAGCTGCGCTTGTCGCCCGTCAGCGGCAGGACCACCGTGATCTTCTCGCCTTCCTGCAGCGGGAACATGTTGACGATCGGCCGGCCGCGCGAGCCGCGCGAGCCCGCGGGTACCTCCCAGACCTTGAGCCAGTAGAGCCGGCCCCGGTTGGAGAAGCACAAGATGTAGTCGTGCGTATTGGCGATGAAGAGCTGGTCGACCCAGTCGTCGTCCTTGGTGGCGGTGGCCTGCTTTCCGCGGCCGCCGCGTTTTTGCGCTCGGTATTCCGACAGCGGCTGGCTCTTGATGTAGCCGGTGTGCGAAAGCGTTACCACCATGTCGGTCGGCGTGATCAGGTCTTCGGTGCTGAGGTCGAAGGAACTGTGCTCGATGTGGCTGCGCCGCGCGCCCAGCTTGGTCTGGCCGAACTCCAGCTTGATGGCGGAGAGCTCCTCGCCGATGATGATGGAGACGCGCTCGGGCTTGGCCAGGATGTCGAGCAGGTCGTCGATCTCGGCCATGACTTCCTTGTACTCGGCCACGATCTTGTCCTGCTCCAGGCCGGTCAGGCGCTGCAGGCGCATCTGCAGGATTTCCTGGGCCTGGGTTTCCGACAGGCGGTACAGGCCGTCGTTGCCCATGCCGAACATTTTTTCAAGGCCGTCGGGACGGTAGTCATCGGCGTTGACGATGCCGCCGTCGGCGCGCGTGCGGGTGAGCATTTCGCGCACCAGGCTGCTGTCCCAGGGGCGCAGCATCAGTTCGGCCTTGGCCACCGGCGGCGTGGGCGCGTTGCGGATGATGGCGATGAAGTCATCGATGTTGGCCAGTGCCACGGCCAGGCCTTCCAGCACATGTCCGCGTTCGCGCGCCTTGCGCAGCGTGTACACGGTGCGGCGCGTCACCACTTCGCGGCGGTGCGACAGGAAAACCTGGATCAGGTCCTTCAGGTTGCACAGCTTGGGCTGGCCGTTGACCAGCGCCACCATGTTGATGCCGAAGGTGTCTTGCAGCTGGGTCTGCTTGTACAGGTTATTCAGCACCACTTCGGGAACTTCGCCGCGCTTGAGCTCGATGACCAGGCGCATGCCGGACTTGTCGCTCTCGTCCTGGATGTGGCTGATGCCCTCGATTTTTTTCTCGTGCACCAGCTCGGCCATGCGCTCCTGCAGCGTTTTCTTGTTGACCTGGTAGGGCAGCTCGTCGACGATGATGGACTGGCGCTGGCCCTTGTCGATGTCCTCGAAGTGGCACTTGGCGCGCATCACCACCTTGCCGCGGCCGGTGCGGTAGCCGTCCTTGACGCCGTTGATGCCGTAAATAATGCCGCCTGTGGGGAAGTCGGGCGCCGGCACGATTTCCATCAATTCGTCGATGGAAGCCTCCGGGTTCTTCAGCATGTGCAGGCAGGCGTCGACCACTTCGTTCAGGTTGTGGGGCGGGATATTGGTCGCCATGCCCACAGCGATGCCGCCTGATCCATTGACCAGCAGGTTGGGCAGCCGGGTCGGCAGGACCAGGGGTTCCTGTTCGCTGCCGTCGTAGTTAGGGCCGAAATCGACGGTTTCCTTGTCCAGGTCGGCCAGCAATTCATGGGCGATTTTCGACAGGCGGATTTCCGTATACCGCATAGCGGCCGCGTTGTCACCATCCACGGAACCGAAATTTCCCTGGCCGTCGACCAGCAGGTGGCGCAGGGAGAAGTCCTGGGCCATGCGAACAATGGTGTCGTAAACCGACTGGTCGCCGTGCGGGTGGTATTTACCGATCACGTCGCCGACGATACGGGCCGACTTCTTGTAGGGGCGGTTCCAGTCGTTGTTCAGCTCGTGCATCGCGTACAGAACGCGCCTGTGCACCGGCTTGAGGCCGTCCCTGGCATCGGGGAGGGCCCGGCCGACGATCACGCTCATGGCGTAGTCGAGATAGCTGCGCCGCATTTCCTCTTCAAGACTGATGGGCAGGGTTTCTTTAGCGAACTGGGTCATGAGCGGCCTGGTTGGGATTTCGAGATTCTTGAGGAAAGCCAGCGATTTTAAGGCTTGAGTTTATAGCGGCCACTTGTGGCGGGGCAGCAACAAATGCTCAAGAATCTTAAGTCTGTGTCAGACGAAGCCGATAGCGTGCTTGAAGGTTGGGGCAGGTGTGGCACAATCGTTGTAACGCTTTGAGTGATGGTCACTCACGGCGTGTAAATTACTAATCGCAGCAAGTCTGCGGCTTTTCTCTAGAGGAGAACCATGAAGAAACTCAACAAAGTGGCAATGTTGTTTGCTTCCGCAGCGCTTGTTACCGCCGCTGGTGCACAAACTATCGACAACTGGATGAACGGCAATCGTGAGCTGGTCTGGAAAAACGGCACCAACGAACTGTGCTGGCGCGATGCCAACTGGACGCCTGCTACCGCAGCACCTGGTTGCGACGGCGCAATTGCCCCTGCGATGGCTCCTGCTGCTCCGGCCGCCGCTGCTCCCACTCCTGCCCGTCCTGGCCCCGCTCCGGTTACTCCTCCCGCCGCGACGAAGGTTACCTACGCCGCTGACGCTTTCTTTGACTTCAACAAGTCTGTGATCAAGCCAGAAGGCAAAGCCAAGCTGGATGACCTGGTCGGCAAGATCAAGGACATCAACCTGGAAGTCATCATCGCCGTGGGCCACACCGACTCCGTCGGTAGCGATGCTTACAACCAGAAGCTGTCGGTTCGCCGCTCGGAAGCCGTCAAGGCATATCTCGTGTCCAAGGGCATCGAGAAAAACCGCGTCTACACTGAAGGCAAGGGCGAGAAACAGCCAGTTGCTGACAACAAGACCGCCGAAGGCCGCGCCAAGAACCGCCGCGTCGAAATCGAAGTGGTTGGTACCCGCGCCAACAAGTAATCCTCCGGGATCGCTTCAAGAACCGCGCCTAGGCGCGGTTTTTTTATGCCTCAACGATAATGCCTCATGCCTACAAGCGATAACTTCGATCCTGCCGAACTGGCCAAATTCTCCGACCTGGCCCACCGCTGGTGGGACACCGAAAGCGAGTTCCGCCCCCTGCACCAGATCAACCCCTTGCGCCTGGGCTGGATTGACGGCCAGGTTCCACTCAAAGGGCGGCGTGTGCTGGACGTGGGCTGCGGCGGTGGCATCCTGGCCGATTCCATGGCCCGTAAAGGCGCTGAGGTCCTGGGCATAGACCTGGCCACCAAGGCGCTCAAAGTCGCCCAGCTCCATGCGCTGGAAGCCCAGACGGAAGGTGTGCAATACCGCGAAATCAGCGCCGAAGCGCTGGCGGCCGAGCAACCGGGCAGCTTTGATGTCGTCACCTGCATGGAAATGCTGGAGCATGTGCCCGATCCTTCGTCCATCGTCAAAGCCTGCGCGACGCTGGTCAAGCCAGGTGGGCACGTCTTTTTCTCCACCATCAATCGCAATGCCAAGGCCTTTTTGTTCGCCATCGTGGGCGCGGAATATGTGCTGAACATGCTTCCCCGCGGCACCCATGAGTACGCCAAGCTCGTCAAACCGAGCGAACTGGCCAGCTACTGCAGAGTTTCAGGACTGTCGCTGCAGCAAACCCGTGGCATGGAATACAACCCGCTCACGCGCCATTACTGGCTCAGCGCCGACACCAGCGTGAACTACCTGTTTGCCACTCAAAAGAGCTGAGATTCCAGCGCTTCGCATCAATTACTTACCCGACATGTTCAAAGACATCACTGCAGTCCTGTTTGACCTGGACGGCACCCTGATAGACAGCGCGCCCGACCTGGGCGCCGCAGCCGACAAAATGCGCACCGACCGGGGAATGGAATCGCTCCCACTGGCGCTGTACCGCCCCATGGCCGGCGCAGGTGCGCGTGGCATGATCGCCGTGGCCTTTGGCCTGACACCCGACGATGCGCGCTTTCTAGAGCTGAAAGAAGAGTTCTTCCGCAATTACGAAGCCCGCATGACGGAGCGCACTACGGTCTTTGACGGTGTGGCTGAACTGATTGTCCAGATCAACCAGGCCGGCTTCAAATGGGGTGTGGTCACCAACAAATCCGCGCGTTTTACCGTCCCGCTGACCAAGGCCATGCCGCTGTTCAGCACAGCCCAGACCATCGTCAGTGGCGACACCACGCCGCATTCCAAGCCGCACCCCGCGCCGCTGCTCGAAGCCGCGCGCCAGCTTGATCTGGCTCCCAGCCGCTGCATTTATGTGGGTGACGACGAGCGTGACATCGTCGCGGGTCGCGTGGCTTGCCGGCGATGTAGGTGTCGGCCTTGGCGAGCGCCTCGTTCGACTTGCCCTGGCGCAGCAGCGCGTTCACGTCGTCGTATTCGTT